>Ga0214872_100198_pt1 | contig 21519 bp, 19 predicted proteins | sample Stichaenrichm18X_FD_168614 | JGI IMG/M metagenome (GOLD analysis project Ga0214872, IMG submission 168614) | Xylose enriched microbial communities from anaerobic bioreactor in Madison, Wisconsin, United States - 18X | ecosystem: Engineered > Bioreactor > Anaerobic > Unclassified | place: USA... | reverse complement strand
TGAACTGGCGCTTGCTGATGCCGCAGTCGACGAGCACGCCGGCGCCCGTGGCCCGGTTGACCACGATCGAGGCGTTGCCCTTCGACCCGCTGCCCAGCACGATGAGCGCAAGCGCGCCCTCGCCGGCCACCTTAGAGCGCCCCGACGATGCCGCGCACGAAGCTGGAGAAAGCGGCTTCGCGCGTTTTCGCCACGTCCATGACCTCGGCCCCGGTGGGAGCCGCGCCGCCCGTGGCGCCCTGGGCGCCCACGCCTGCCGCCCTGTTGCTCACCAGCGAGATCCCCAGTACGCGCAGCCCGCTGTGGCGGGCGGCGACGACCTCTTCGACCACGCTCATGGCCACCGTGTCGGCGCCCCAGGAGCGGAACATCCGAATCTCGGCCGGCGTTTCGAAGCTCGGCCCCAAAAGCCCCAGATAGACGCCTTCGTGGGCGGCGATGCCGCGCTCGGCCGCCACGCGCAGGGCAAGGGCGCGCAGGTCGGGGTCGTAGGCGTCGGTCATCGAGAAGAAGCGCTCGGCCATGCGGGCCGCGTCGAGGCAGGCGACCGGGTTGCGCCCCGTGAAGTTGATGTGGTCGCGCATGACGCAGAAGTCGCCCGGCTCATACGATTCGTTGATCGCCCCTGCCGCGTTGGTCGTGAAGAGCGTGCCCACGCCCAGGCGCGCCATGACCCACACGGGGAAGGCGACCTGCTGGGCCGTGTAGCCTTCGTAGCCGTGCAGGCGGCCCTGCATGGCGAGCACGTCCTTCCCCTCGAGGCGGCCGAACACGAAACGGCCCACGTGGCCTTCGGCCGTGCTCACGCCCATGTGGGGCACGTGCGCGAAGGGCACGCAGACGGGATCTTCGAGCTCGTCTGCGAGCGGGTTCAGGCCGCTGCCCAGAATGAGGCCGATGGCGGGCGCGCGCCCTTCGAAGCGCTCGGCCAGAAAGGCCGCCGCCTCTTCGACGGCTGCAGAAAGCTCGTTCGGCTCGGTCATGGTTACTCCCCCGTTTCGGAACTGGTCTGGTCATCGTAAGCCGCCGGCATGCGGGCGACGAGGACGCGCGGGCGCCCCGCCAAATCGCGCGCGATACGCACCGCCTCGAAGCCGGCGGCGCGCGCCAGGCGGGCCGCTTCGTCCAGGCAGGTCTCGTGCAGCTCGACCGCGAGCACGCCTTCGGGAGCGAGCACCTCTTCGGCCTGGTCGAGCAGGCGACGGTAGAGGTCGAGCCCATCGGCGCCCCCGTCGAGGGCCAGGCGCGGCTCGTGGGCGCGCACTTCGGCGGGAAGGCCGTCGACCACGGCGGTGGGCACGTAGGGCGGGTTGGAAATCACGAGCTGGGCGGCGCCCCGCCAGGGCGCGCCCACACCGTCGAGCAGGTCGCCTTCGACCACGCTCACGCGGTCGGCGACGCCGGTCTTTTCGGCGTTGTGCCGGGCCAAGTCGACCGCTTCCGCGCTGATGTCGGTGGCGCAGACGCGGGCGCCGGGCACTTCGCGGGCAAGCGAGCAGGCGATGCAGCCGGTGCCCGTGCAGGCGTCGACGGCCAAGAATGCGGGAGCGTCGCCGGCGGCGCCGGCTTCGTCCCCCCCCGGCGCTACCCCTTCAGGCGCCTCGTCGGCAGAGGGGCCTTCGGTGCCTTCAGCACCCGCTTCCTGCGCCTCGTCGGCCCCTGCCCCGCCGAAGGCGCCCAAACCGTCGACAGCGTCGGCATCCGCAGCGGCCGCTTCCGCTTCCGCCGCCTGCCGCGCACGCTCGACGACGCGCACCTCGGCCAAGGCCTCGCTCACGAGCACTTCGGTTTCGGGACGCGGGATGAGCACGCCCGGACGCACGTCGACCGTGATGAAGCGGAAGTCGGTGGTTCCCGTGATGTACTGAAGGGGCTCGCCGGCGGCGCGGCGCTTGGTGTAGACGCGCAGGACGTCGCGCTCCTCAAGCGTGAGCGGACGGGCCAGGTCGGCGTAGAGCTGGATGCGCGACACGCCGAGCGCGTCGGACACGAGCCATTGCGCCGACAGGCGCGGGTTCTCGTCGCCGTGCTCCCCTAAAAACCCCTCCATCCAGGAAAGGATGCGGCCCACGGTCCAGGTTTCGGCCACGATTGTGCCTCCTTCATGCAAACGGCCGCCGTGCGCGAAGGCACGACGGCCGCGATCGATTCCTGCGAACGGGCGGGCCTAGACGACCTGCTCGAGCTTCTTGGCGCGCTCGGCGGCCTGCAGGGCCGTGATGACCTCTTCGAGCCCCGAACCCAGAAGCACGCTGCTGTAGGTGCTGTTGAAGCCGATGCGATGGTCGGTCACGCGGTCCTGCGGCGCGTTGTAGGTGCGGATCTTCTCCGATCGGTCGCCCGTGCCGATCTGTGCGCGGCGCTCGGCGCCTTCGGCCGCCTGCTGTTCGGCGAGCATCTTGTCGTAGAGGCGGGCGCGCAGAACGGCCATGGCCGCGATCTTGTTCTGCAGCTGGCTCTTCTGGTCCTGGGACTGCACCACCAGACCCGACGGCAGGTGGGTGATGCGCACGGCCGAGTCGGTCGTGTTGACGCACTGGCCGCCCGGGCCGCCGGCGCGGTAGACGTCGATGCGCAGGTCTTCGGGCTTAATGTCGACTTCCACCTCGTCGGCTTCGGGGAGAACGGCCACCGTCGCCGTGGAGGTGTGGATGCGGCCCTGGCTTTCGGTCTTGGGCACGCGCTGCACGCGGTGCACGCCCGATTCGAACTTCATTTCCGAATAGACCTTATCGCCTTTGACCTTGAACTGGATTTCCTTGTAGCCGCCCATTTCGGAAGGCGAGGCGTCGAGGGTTTCGATCTTCCAGCCGCGCGATTCGGCGAAGCGAACGTACATCTTGTAGAGGTCGCCGGCGAAGATGGCGGCCTCGTCGCCGCCCGCGCCGGCGCGGATCTCGACGATGATGTCCTTGTCGTCGGCCGGATCGGCCGGGATGAGCATGTACTTGATGTCCTCTTCGAGCGGCGGCAGCTCGCCTTCGATGCGGGAGATCTCTTCCTGGGCGAACTCCTTCATTTCAGGGTCGGCGAGCATCTCCTTGGCCTCGTCGAGGTCGTCGAGATCCTGCACGTACTGCTTGGCCGCAGCGGCCAGCGGACCCTGGTGGGAATATTCTTTGGTGAGGCGGGCGTATTCCTGCTGGTCGGAAATGACCGCAGGGTCGCTCATCTTCTGCTGGAGCTCGTCGTAGGCGACGACGATCTTCTCCATCTTCTCTCGTTCGAGCATGATCCATCCTCGTGATACATAGCAAACTGGCAATGGATGGGGCGCACGCAGCGCCCCGATAGTGAACCTTGTCAGTCTATCACGAAGCGAGCCATTCGGCGGCCGCCTCCGCAGCATTCGCACCGTCGCCCACCGCGGTGGCCACCTGGCGCAGGCGCTTGGCGCGCACGTCGCCGGCGGCGAACACGCCCGCGACTCCCGTGGCCCCCGATTCGTCGGCGCGCACGCAGCCCGCCTCGTCGAGGGGCAGCTGGCCGGCGAAGACGTCGGTGTTGGGCACCTTGCCCACGGCGACAAAGACCGCGGACGCGGGAATCTCTTCGGTCTCGCCGGTCTGCACGTCCTCGATCACGACGCCCGACACGGCGCCTCCTTCGCCTTCGATCGTGCGCACCGTCTTGTTCATGTGGAAGACGACGTTGTCGATGTCGGCGATGCGGCGCTGTTCGGCCGCCGTGGCGCGCAGGCGGTCGCGGCGGTGCACGAGGTGCACGGCCGCGCAGATGCGCGACAGGTAGATCGCGTCGGCCGCGGCGGTGTTGCCCCCGCCCACGACCACGACGGTCTTGCCGCGGAAGAAGTTGCCGTCGCAGGTGGCGCAGTAGGACACGCCGCGACCGGCAAGCTCCACCTCGCCGGGGACGTCGAGCTTGCGGCTATGGCTGCCGGTGGCCACGATCACCGCGCGGGCCCACAGCGTGCGCGCGGCGGTGTCGAGCCGCTTGGGCGCACAGGCGAGGTCGCAGGACGCAAGGCCCTCGTTGACGAATTCCACGCCGAAGCGCGTGCACTGCTCCTGCATCTGCATCGTGAGGTCGAACCCCGAAACGCCTTCGGGGAAACCGGGATAGTTGTCGATGCGGCCGGTTTCGCCCATCTGGCCGCCCGGCATGAGCGCTTCGAGCACGACGACCGAAAGGCCGGCGCGGGCGGCGTAGAGGGCTGCCGTGAGGCCGGCCGGACCGGCGCCCACGACGGCCACGTCGTAGGTTGTACGAGCTTCCTGCTCCATGGGAATCACCCTTTCTTGCCGCCGCTGCAGGCGGCTATAAAAATGCGCCCACGGAAAAGCGCGGGCGCAGAACGTATCGTCGCGAGGCGGGCGGTTAGTCGAACAGGGCCATGACGGCGGGCTTGGGCTGGGCGCCGACGGCCTGGTTCTTCACCTCGCCCTTGTCGAAGACGATCAGCGTCGGGATGCTCATGACGCCGTAGCGCTGGGCGATTTCGGGCGCCTGGTCGACGTCGATCTTGTAAACGTCGGCGGTGCCTTCGACCTCGGTGGCGATCTGGTCGATCGTGGGGGCCATCATCTTGCAGGGGCCGCACCAGGTGGCGAAGAAATCGACCAGCACGGGCTTGTCGGCCTTGAGGACTTTCTCGTCGAATTCGGCGGCGGTGATCTGAGTAGCCATGTTGCACCTTCCTTTTCCCATGCGCCTTGGCATGGATTCGTTTCGTTTAATGACACTATAGCGACAACAGTTCTCTGTGCAAGGCGCGATCGGCACCGCGTCACCAAACGGTTATATTGGTTGTGTGCAATTGATTTGCACCGTCCGGAATCACCGGGGAACGCCGCGCGGGCCACCCGCGGCCCCGCACCCGCGCGCCGCGGGCGCCCACGCTCCCCAAAACATCCGCAAACGCAGGCGCCCCGCTCACGTATACTGGTCGGGATACCCAAGGAGAAACGCACATGACAGCTACCCACACCCACACGCCTGCGCGCGCCGCCTGGCGCGACGCCGATACACTTCCCGTAAGCCTCGTCTTGGAAGGCGGGGGCATGCGCGGCCTCTTCACGGCCGGCGTCTGCGACTTCCTGCTCGAGCACGGCGTCTGCGCCGAGCAGGTGATCGGCACCTCTGCCGGCGCCCTCAACGGCTTCAACTACGTCTCCGGCGCCATCGGCCGCACCGCCTATCTCAACGTGAAGTACTGCACCGACTGGCACTACCTCTCCATGCGCAACTTCGCCGTCACCGGCGACGCCTTCAACTCCCAGATGCTCTTCCACGATATCCCCGAGCGGCTCGACCCCTTCGACTTCGCCGATTTCGAAGAGTCCCCCATGACGCTCACGACCGTGGCGAGCGACCTCGAGCGCGGCGACGCCGACTACCACGAGCACCACGGCCGCTTCGACGACCGCGCGATCGCCTACGTGAGCGCGAGCGCCTCGATGCCGTTCGTAAGCCACATCGTCTCGGTCGATGGCAAGATGCTGCTCGACGGCGGCACCTGCGATTCGGTGCCCTACCTCTACCACCGCTTCAAGGCCATCGAGCCCAAGCAGATCGTCGTGCTCACGCGCGATTCCGCCTACCGCAAGAAGAAGCTCAAGCTCTCCGCCCTCGCCCAGCGCCTCTACGGCGACTACCCCCTCTACATCGACCGGCTCGAGAACCGCCACTTCGAATACAACCTCTGCTATCGCAGGCTCCACGAACTCGACGCGGCCGGCAAGCTCTTCCTGATCGAGCCCGCCGTCCCCGTTACCGTCCAGGCGATGGAACACGACCCCGACGCCCTGCTCGACCTCTACGGGCAAGGCTACGGGGCCTCCTTGTCCCGCTGGGAAGACCTGCAACGATATCTGGAGCTCTAGTCATGGTCACGATAGGCGTCACCACCCACACCGAAGATTTCGACCAGCTCACCGAAGGCGAGCGGGCCTACATCGAAACGCTCGAGGCCTGCGGGATACGGCCCCGGCTCATCCTGAACACCCAGGATTTCACGGAAGCGGCCGATGAGCTCGACACGGTCGACGGCCTGCTCCTTTCCGGCGGGGGCGACGTGCATCCCTGCCACTACGGGCGCGTGCTCGAACCGGGCATCGAGTACATGGACACCAACCGCGACCGCGACCTCTGCGAGCTGCAGCTGGCCCGCACCGCCTGGCAGCTCGACATGCCGGTGCTCGGCATCTGCCGGGGCAACCAGGTCATGAACGTGAGCCTGGGCGGCACTCTGATCAGCGACCTGCACGTGCACCACAAGTCGCACTCGAGCACCCATCAGCAGGAAAAGCCCTACAGCGTGCCCCACCAAACCGTCCACATCCAGCCGGGCACCCGCCTCTTCGAAATACTCTTCGGCAGCATCGCTGCCGATATCGACGACATCGACTGGATCATCCGCACCAACTCGATGCACCATCAGGCCATCGAGCATCCCGCCCCGGGCCTCTACGTGAACGCGATCGCCTCCGACGGAGTCTACGAAGGGCTCGAAGACCCGAGCAAGACCTTCTTCATCGGTGTGCAGTGGCACCCCGAGTACCTGAAGAACTGCCTGCCCCTCTTCGACGCCCTGCGCGACGCCTGCAAGTAATCTCGGCGACCGGAAAGAAGAAGCCGGCTCGATTCCCCTCGCGGGGACCGCGCCGGCTTTTCGTCGCTTGGGGGCACGGCGCGCGGCTAACGCCCGTGGCATTCCCCGTACTTTTTGCCGCTGCCGCAGGGACAGGGGTCCATGGGGCCGATCTTCATTTCGGCCCCGTCCTCGTCGAAGAAGAGGGTGCGGCCCGTGATGCGTTCTTTCAACTGGTTGGGCGACCAGCCGTTGTCCTCCCAGGACGGCAGCGCCCGGTAGACGTTGTCGAGCAGGGATGCGAGCCGGCCGCTGCCGCCGTCGGAGCCCTCGAGCCCCGCGCTGCGGGCGATCGAGGCGCCCACGCGCTTGTCGCCCACCTCGAGCACCGACCGCACGACGCTGTCGACGACCTGGTCGGCGAAGGTGTAGTCGTTCTCGCCGTCGGGCACATGGGCGTCGAGGTAGCGACGCAGGGCCCGCACCGCGGGCAGGGTGCGCAGGGCCCGCAGGGGGTCGTCATCGAGAGCTTCCTCCCCCAAGGTGCGCAACGGCGTGCGGTAGTGGTCGGTGGCCAGAGACAGGCGCACGTCTTCCAAGTTGCCCAACTCGCGCGACAAGTCGTCGCGCACCCGGTCGTAGGTGGCGTCGAGGGCGCCCTGCATGTTCGAGGCCGCAGCGAGCCCGTTCATGATCTCGTCCTGATGGCGCTGGACCACCTGAGAGGCCACGAAATCCTTGCAGAGGGTGTAGTGGGCCAGGTAGGGCAGCTCCTCGAAGTCCCAGCACTCGAAGAGGGCCTGACCCGTTTCGGATTCGCTTTCCATGAGCTCGGCGAACTCCTCGTAGGACATGGCGTCGGAATAGATGCCGCAGAACCGGTCGTAGACCTCGTCGAGCGGGCAGACCCCGCAGTAGGTCACGTAGGCCGACGCGCAGTTGAGCGCCGCCCGCTCCCCCGCCCGCATGTGGGAGAGCGATTCGTAGTCGAAGCCGGCCACGAGCTCGCGCAGCTCGCGCGGCACGACGATGGTGAGCACCCCGTCGTGCAGGAAGGGCGCCGCATACGGAATGAGCGGGTAGCGTCCCAGGCAGTCGCCGGGGCCGGCCGGACATTCGAGCACGGGCTCTTCGGCCAGGGCCCGCATCGTATCGAAGACCTCGGCCGGGCTGATGAGCAGATAACTCGCGTAGATGCCCGCGTCGCCGGGCAGAAGGCGGGCAATCGTGGCGCGGGCGGTCGCGCGCGTCGAGGACTGGGACTCCTTGGCCCCGAGCACGTCGGCCATCTCGACGAGGGTTTCCGACTCGAAGCGGTCGAGCACGTCGCCCAAGGCATCGGTCGGGGCGCCCTCGAAGGAGTTGGCGCGAATGTAGGCGTCGATCTGGAAGGGGGCCGTCTGGCGATGCTCGGTGTAGTAGGCCTCGACCGCCTCGAAGCGGGCCTCGTCGGACAGGCTCGAAAGCGGGCTCGCGTGGAAGCCTTCGGGCAGGGCCCCGTCGTCCTGTGCCTCCTCGCCCGAGATCTGGGCCAGGAAGGAGTCGAGCTCGCTCGAAGCGGCCAGGGCGTGCTCGGCGCGCGACGCTTCGATCAGGCCCTCGGGCGTGGACACGACGCCTGCGGACAAGCGGTCCTCGAAGGCGTCCTGGATGCGCTTGGCCTCGAAGCCGTCGGGGTCGCTGATGTCGACGAAGCCGTCGTAGACGATCACGTCGTCGAAGGGCAGAAGCGTGGTTTCCACGATGGCCGGCGTGCGGCCCAGGGCCTCTTCCACGTCCATCGTGACGCCGCAGACGGCGAAGACGTGAGCGTCGTCCATAAACAGCCCTACCCCGTTCTGGTAGCGCACGAGCGAGAAGGTCTTGTGCAGGCCGTCCTTCCACGACGCGACCGTGGCGAGGTCGGCCTCATCGATGCCGTCGGGATTGCTGCTCAGGTACTCGTCGATGACGTCGGGGTTGTCCCAGAGGGTATGGGCGATGAGCGCCGCCTTGTCGTCGACAAGCGGATCGTCCTGGTCGGGGTCGAGGTCGCGCACGACATGGAAGCGGTCGTTGACGTACAGGAGAAGGGAATCGACGAGGTCGAGAAAGCGGTCGCTTTGCTCGATAGAAAGATGCATAGGGTCCTTTCGGAAACACTTAGGCGCGCGGGGCGGGCTCGCGCACGGCGGCGTGGGCGGCGGGCGCCCCGCAATAGGGGCACACGGTCCATTCGGGATCGAGCGCGTGGTGGCAGTGCGGGCAGAGGTTCTTCAGCCGCGCATGGCAATGAGGACAGAGGATGTAGTCGGCGTGCACCGGGTAGCCGCAGTTGGCGCATTCGCCGAAGTTCATGAGCTCGCGCCGTTTCAGGGCCACCTCGAGCTCCTGCTCCTGGCGGTCGACCTCGTAGAGGGGCGGGCGCAAGAGCACGTAGGCAATCACGCCCACCACCGGGACGAGCGACACGACGGCCCACACCTGCCAACGGGCCCCGCGCAGGTAGGCGTCGCGGGCCGTCCAGACCACGACGAGCACGTAGAGCACGACGAGCAGGAACACCATGAAGGCGAGCACCCCCTGCACTTCGGGGGTAAGGAACTGGGCCGTAAGCTCTTTCATGATCCACATCCTCTTCGGTTGGCGCGCAGGTGCGGAGACGCGGGCGACTGCCGGCGCCCCCGCACCCTATACTAGGCGATTTCGGCGATCTGCGCCTTGACGCGGGCGAGTTCGTCGGTGAGGTCGGCGAACTTGGCGCGGTCCTTTTCCACGACCTCGGGCGCCGCCTTGGCAAGGAAGCCGGGGTTGTGCAGCTTCTTGTCGAGTTTGGCCAGGTCGGCCTCGAGCTTCTTGCTCTGTTTCTGCAAGCGGGCGCGCTCGGCGTCGAAGTCAACCAAGCCCGACAGGACCACGTAGACCTCGAGCCCGGGCACGAGCGTCGCCGCCGATTCGGCCGGCTTGGCGGTGTCGGTGGCGATTGCGAGGGCGTCGAGACGGCCCATGCCCTCGATCAGGCCGCGCTGTCCTTCAAGCAGGGCGGCGTCTTCGGCCTTTTCGGCCTTGACGGCGGCCTGCATGGGGGTCTTGGGCGAAATGCCGTAGCGCGAGCGATTGGCGCGCACGGCGCTCACCACGTCGCACACCATTTGGATGGCGCGTTCGGAATCCTCGTCGATGTAGCCCTTCAAGGACGCGGCTTCGGGCCAGTGGGCCACGATCAGGTAGTCGGCGTCCTTTTCCACCGGAAGCTCCTGGTAGATCCCTTCGGTCACGAAGGGCATGATCGGGTGGAGCAGGCGCAGGGCCACGTCGAGCACGAAGACGAGGTTGCGCTGGCAGGCCAGGCGGTCGGCCGCGTCGTCGCCCTGCAAGCGGCTCTTCGAGAACTCGATGTACCAGTCGCAGAACTCGTTCCAGAAGAAGGAGTAGAGCTCGCGTGTAACGTCTGAGAACTCGTAGGCGTCGAAAGCGGCGTCGACGTTGGCGACGAGCTTTGCCAGGCGGCTGAAGATCCACTTGTCGACCGGGGTCGTGGGCTCGGGCGCGCCGGGCGTGTAGCCGTCGAGATTCATCATGACGAAGCGGGCGGCGTTGCGGATCTTGTTGGCGAAGTTGCGGCTGTTTTCAAGCTTGGCTTCGTTGAACTTGAGGTCCTGGGCGCCCGTCACCTGCATGAGCAGGCCGAAGCGCATGCCGTCGGCGCCGTAGTCCTTCATGAGCTTCAGGGGATCGACGCCGTTGCCGCGGCTCTTGGACATAGGTTTGCCGTCGGCACCCATGACCGTGGGATAGATGATCACGTTCTCGAAGGGGATGTCGTGCATGCAGTACTCGCTGGCCATGACCATGCGGGCCACCCACAGGCCCATGATGTCGCGCGCGGTGGCGAGTACCTGGGTCGGGTAGGCGCGCTTGAGCTCGGGCGCTTCGGTGCCGTATTCGGTCCAGCCCATCGTGGCGAAGGGCCACAGCTGGCTGGAGAACCAGGTGTCGAGCACGTCTTCGTCGCGACGGACCTTGGCCCCGCATTTGGGGCAGGTGTCGACGTCTTCGACGCTCGCGTCTTCCCAGCCGCACTCGTCGCAGTAGAACATGGGGATGCGATGGCCCCACCACAGCTGGCGGGAGATGCACCAGTCCTTCAAATTATCGAGCCAATCGAGGTAGACCTGCTTCCAGCGCGCCGGATGGAACTGGATCTTGCCCGACTCCACGGCCTCGCGCGCCGGCCCCTTCAGGCCGTCGACGGCCACGAACCACTGCTCGGACTCCCAGGGCTCGAGCTTGGTGTGGCAGCGATAGCAGGTCATGACCGAATGGTCGTGGTCTTCCACATGGTCGAGCAGGCCCTGGGCCTCGAATTCGGCCAGCACGGCCTCGCGGGCCTCGTCGCGGTCGAGCCCCGAGAACTTCCCGTAGCCGTCGACCACGTGGGCGGTCTCGTCGAAGATGTTGATCTTCTCGAGGCCGTGGCGCTCGCCCATGCCCCAGTCGTTGGGGTCGTGCGAGGGGGTGACCTTCACGAAACCGGTGCCGAAGCCGGCATCGACGTAGTAGTCGCTGAAGATGGGGATCTCGCGGCCCACGATCGGCAGCTTGACCTTGGCGCCCACGAACTTCTGCTTGTCGGGATCCTTGGGAGAGACCGCTACGCCCGTGTCGCCGAGCATAGTCTCGGGACGGGTGGTGGCCACGACGATGTAGTCCTGGCCGTCGACGGGCTCGACGAGCGGGTAGCGCAGGTACCACAGATGGCCGTGCTCGTCGACGTATTCGGCTTCGTCGTCGGCGATGGCGGTCGTGCAGTGGGGGCACCAGTTCACGATGCGCTTGCCCTTGTAGATGAGGCCGTCGTGGTACCACTGCACGAAGAGCTTGCGGACCGCGGCGATGTAGTCGGGGTCGAGGGTGAAGTGCTCGTCGGAATAGTCGCAGGAGCAGCCCATGCCCTTGATCTGCTCGACGATCGTGGTGCCGTATTCGCGGCGCCATTCGTAGCAGGCCTCGATGAACTTCTCGCGGCCGATTTCAAGGCGGCTGATGCCCTGCTCGGCGAGCTTCTTGTCGACCTTGGTCTGCGTGGCGATGCCGGCGTGGTCGGTGCCTAGGATCCAGCGGGTCTGGTAGCCCTGCATGCGGGCGCGGCGAATGCAGGCGTCCTGGATCGTGTCGTCGAGCGCATGGCCCATGTGGAGCATGCCGGTGATGTTGGGCGGCGGGATGACGATCGTATAGCAATCGTTCTGATGCTTGCCGAAACCAGGCGTGCGCTGGAAGTACCCGCGATCGTTCCACGCCTTGAACAACGGCGCCTCATGGGCGGCGAAGTCGTAGTCCACTTTCTTCTTATCGGCCATACGTGCGCACCTTTCCGCATTCGTATTCTCTGGATTTCTCGCTACATATCGAGCGATTATACGCCAACGCAAAGCGCCCGCGACAGATGCCGCGGGCGCTTCACAGCGACTTGATGGATGAGCGGGCGGCTTAGGCCTCGATCGGGGCGCCCTCGCCCAGGGCCCGGGTGCCGGGGGCGATGTCGACGATTTCGGGAGCCGTGGTGCCCTCTATGTCGCTCTCGCGCAGCTCGACGCGGGTCGGGCCTTCGTGTTCGGGCAGGTCGTACATGACGTTCTGCAGGACCTTCTCGCAAATCGAGCGCAGGCCGCGGGCGCCGGTGTTGTGCTCCATGGCCTTGCGGGCGATCGCGCGCAGGGCCCCCTCGCCCACCACGAGCTCGCTGTCCTCGAATTCGAACATGCGCTTGTACTGCTTGATGAGGGCATTGCGCGGTTCGGTGAGGATGCGCACCAGATCGTCTTCCGAAAGCTCTTTCAGGCTCGTGACCACGGGAATGCGGCCGATGAATTCGGGAATCATGCCGAACTTGTTGAGGTCTTCGGGCAGGACCTGGGCGAGCAGCTCGTCTTCGTCGTGCTTCTTGCTGGTGGCGAGCTCGGCGTTGAAGCCGATACCGCTCTTGCCCACGCGCTCGGCCACGATGTCGGACAGGCCCACGAAGGCGCCGCCGAGGATGAACAGGATGTTCGTCGTGTCGATATGGATGAGCTCCTGCTGGGGGTGCTTGCGACCGCCCTGCGGGGGCACGCTCGCCTCACAGCCCTCGATGATTTTCAGCAGGGACTGCTGGACGCCCTCGCCCGACACGTCGCGGGTGATCGAGAGGTTTTCGGCCTTGCGGGCGATCTTGTCGATCTCGTCGATGTAGACGATGCCGATTTCGGCCCGCGGGATGTCGAAGTCGGCCGCGGTGATGAGCTTGAGCAGGATGTTTTCCACGTCTTCGCCCACGTAGCCCGCTTCGGTGAGCGTGGTGGCGTCGGCGATCGCGAAGGGTACGCGCAGGGTGCGCGCGAGCGTCTGGGCGAGCAGGGTCTTGCCCGAGCCGGTGGGACCGAGCAGGAGGATGTTGCTCTTGGCGAGCTCGACGTCGTCGTCGCCCGTGCGGTCGGCGCCCAGGCTGATGCGCTTGTAGTGGTTGTAGACGGCCACCGACAGCGCGCGCTTGGCGTCTTCCTGGCCCACGACGAACTGGCTGAGCGCGTCGTAGATCTTATGCGGGGTGGGCAGGTTGCCCAGGACCTCGGTGGGATCGGGGGCGTCGGTTGCGGCGCCGGGCACGTCGAAGGAATCCATCTGAGGGACCTGCGAAGGGGACATGCCCATGTCCCGCATCATGGCCTCGGCGCACACCGACACGCACTCGTCGCAGATGCACACGCCGTTCGGCCCGCTGATCATCGCATTCACCTGCTCCGGCGTCTTGCCGCAGAACGCGCAGTGGATATCGGCGTCTTCGGAATCGTGGTTGTAGGTGTCGTGGGTACTCGCCATGTGTGTGCGCCTGGCCCTTTTCTCTCGTAACTGATTGCTCGTGTATACTACCGCTATTTCTGCGCGGCGCGGCTGGAAACCACCTGGTCGACCAGACCGTAGGCGCAGGCTTCTTCGGCCGTCATGAAGTTGTCGCGTTCGGTGTCGTGCTGAATGACCTCGAGCGGCTGGCCGGTGTTGTCGGAAAGGATCTTGTTCAACTGCTTGCGGATCTTCAGGATCTCTTCGGCAACGATGGCGATTTCGGTCTGCTGGCCCTGGGCGCCGCCGGAGGGCTGGTGGATCATCACGCTCGAAGACGGCAGGGCGTAGCGCTTGCCCTTGGCGCCGCTCGACAGAAGGACGGCGGCCATCGAAGCGCACTGGCCGATGCAGATCGTCGACACGTCGCAGCTGATGTAGTTCATCGTGTCGAGGATGGCAAGACCGGCGGTCACGCTGCCGCCCGGGCTGTTGATGTAGAGGGAGATGTCCTTTTCGGGATCGGTGGATTCCAGGTGCAGGAGCTGGGCGACCACGGAGTTCGCCACGTTGTCGTCGATCGCTTCGCCCAAGAACACGATGCGCTCGTTGAGCAGGCGGGAGTAGATGTCGAAGCTGCGCTCGCCGCGGGGAGACTGCTCGATCACGTAGGGGATCAGAGCGGACTTCGGATGGATGAATTCGTTCATACAACGCCTCTGTTTCGAAGTAGGTTCGTCTATTCGAGGGTCATTATACGGAAAAGAAGGCGGGTGAACGGACCTCGGCCCGTCCACCCGCGTTTCATTACCGCTTTGTTTGGCTTCCGTTACCTGGGAAATCCTATTCGGCAGCGAGGATCGCGTCGACCAGTTCGGCCTTCTTCAGACCCTTGGCGTCGATGCCCATGTCTTCGGCCTTTTCGCGCAGCTCAGCCACCTTGAGCTTGTTGAGGGCGGTCTTGGTGAGCTTCTCGTCTTCAGCAGGAGCCTCGGCGGCAGCCTCGTCGGCCTTGGGAGCCTCGGCGGCTGCAGCGGCCTCTTCGGCCTCCTCGTCTTCCACGCTCTGCAGCTTCTCGCCCGGCTTGAGCTCTTCGACCTTGAGGTCGGCGACGATCGCGTCGATGGCCTTGGTGCGCTTCATGCCCGCGCGCAGGGAAGCGATCTGGCCGTTTTCGCGCCACTGCTTCTCGAGCTTGGCCGGGTCGTCGACGCCGGACTTCTTGAACTCTTCGCTGATCTCCTCGTCGGAGACCTGGATGTCGAAGTGGCGGGCCCAGGCGTCGAGCGCGAGGTCCTGCAGGGTGACGTCCTTGGCCTGCTTCTTCACGTCGTCCTTGAAGTCGGCCGGCGTCATGCCCATCTGCGCCAGGTAGGCGTCGAAGGTGAGGCCGGACTGCTGGATCTGCTGGAAGAAGTTCTGCAGGAGGTTCTGCTCTTCGGAGGAGCACAGCTCTTCGGGGGCTTCGCCCTGAACGCGCTTCTGCAGGGCGTAGAGCGCCTCGTTCTCGCGCAGGCGGGGCATCATCTGCTCCTTCTGCTGCTTGACCGAATCGGCGATGCGGGTGCGGAGCTCTTCGACGCCGCCTTCGAAGCCGGCGGTTTCCTTGGCCCATTCGTCGTCGAGTTCGGGCAGGACCTTGTTCTTGACCTGCTTAACCTCGACGTCGATCGTGACGTCGCCTTCGATGCCGCGACCCATGAGGGAGTCGGAGATGTCCATCTTGACGGTGGTGTCGTCGCCCTTCTTCAGGCCCTCGAGCGCCTTGTCGAAGCCTTCGGGGAACAGGCCCGAGCCGAGCTCGTAGAGGCGGGAGTCGGTCGAGATGGTCTCGATGTTGTCGCCCTTGTCATCCTTGGCGGCCAGGGAGATCTCGGCGAAGCCGTTCTCTTCGATGACGGCGTCGTCGGCGGCGTCTTCGAAGGTGTAGTAATAGTTGCGCAGTTCGTCGATCTGCTCGTCGATTTCGGCGTCGGTGGCCTCGACGCTCGGGAGCTTGACCTCGACCTGGTCGTAGGAATCGAGCTCGTATTCGGGGCGGCACTTCACCGTCACCGTGAAGGTGAAGGGCGCGTGCTCTTCCACCAGGTCGGAAGACAGGTCGAAGTCGGGCTGCGCGATGGAGATGAGGTCGTTTTCGTCCATGGCGATCGGGTACAGGCCGTTGACCACGTCGTCGGTGACCTGAGCGCGCACCGCTTCCTTGCCGAGCATGCTGTCGATAACGGGGCGCGGGGCCTTGCCCTTGCGGAATCCCGGGAAGTTGTAACGCGATGCGAAGTCCTTGTAGGTCTTCTTGATGCGCTTGTCGATTTCGTCAGCATCGATGGTAACCGTAAGCTTTTTCTGGCTACCTTCCAGTGCCTCTACCTTGGTGTCCACTATTTCCTCCATCTGGTTCGTACCAAGCTGCGCAACATGGTGCGGGTGAAAGGACTTGAACCTTCACGGGTTGCCCCACCAGGACCTAAACCTGGCGCGTCTGCCAATTCCGCCACACCCGCGCATAGTGCCGAGCTTCGTGCGCATATGGGGCCGAGGCCGCATATGCGACGACCCATGATAGCAAAAAAGGCTCTGACGCGCACCAAAATGCGCAGGGCGCACACGAGGACCGGGCCTCCACCGGGTGCGGGACCTCCATCCGAGAGTATTTCCTAGCAAAATACCGGGTTTTTCATCCCGTTTGCGGAACTCCAGCCGAATGGAGTATCGGCGGTGCTAGCATGTCCGCATCCGCAAGCGATTAGGAGGTTTCACATGTCTCGCGTCTTCAATTTCTCTGCCGGCCCCGCCACGCTGCCGGTCCCCGTGCTCGAACGGGCCGCCGCGGAAATGCTCGATTACCACGGCTGCGGCATGTCGGTGATGGAAATGAGCCACCGCTCCCCCGAGTTCAAGGAGATCATCGAGACCGCCGAAGCCGACCTGCGCGAGCTCATGGCGATTCCCGACAACTACTCGGTCATCTTCCTCCAGGGCGGTGCCACCCTGCAGTTCGCCGGCATCCCGATGAACTTCATGAAGAAGGGCAAGGCCGACTACATCGTCTCCGGCAGCTGGTCGAAGAAGGCCGCCAAGGAAGCCGAAAAGTACGGCGAGGTCAACGTGGTCGCCTCGAGCGCCGACGACAACTTCGCCTCGATCCCCGACGTCGACGACATCGTCTTCGACGAGGACGCCGACTACGTCTACATCTGCCAAAACGAGACGATCACCGGCACCACCTACCACAAGCTGCCCGACACCCACGGAATCCCGCTTATCGCCGACGTGTCGTCGATGTTCCTCTCCGAGCCGATCGACGTATCGCGCTACGGCGTGGTCTACGGCGGCGTGCAGAAGAACGTGGGACCCGCCGGCCTGTGCATCATGATCATCCGCAACGATCTGCTCGACGGGGACATCAAACCCTACACCCCGGTCTATCTGGACTACAAGACCCAGGTCGAAAAAGGCAGCCTCTACAACACGCCCGCCTGCTACACGATCTACATCTGCGGCCTCGTCTTCAAGTGGCTCAAGGAACAGGGCGGCCTGGAAGGCATCTCCCGCCGCAACCATGAAAAGGCCCAGCTGCTCTACGACTACCTGGACGCGAGCGCGCTCTTCAAGCCGACGGCGGCCACGGCCGACCGCTCGATCATGAACGTGCCCTTCGTCACCGGCGACGCCGACCTCGATGCGGAATTCGTCGCGGGCGCCAAGGCGCACGGCATCGCCAACATCAAGGGCCATCGCTCGGTGGGCGGCATGCGCGCCTCTATTTACAACGCGATGACCGTCGAAGGCGTCCAGGCCCTCGTCGACTACATGAAGGAATTCGAAGCCGCGCACGCCTAGGATTCGCGCACGTCGCACTCTGAAACGAAACGAGCCCCGGTTCCCGGGGCTCGTGACAACGGCGGCTGGTGATGTTGTCACACGAGTGTGACAACATCACCAGCCGCCGTTGTCACTATTTGACGCGGCCGCGCTCGAACGTATGGTGCTTGCGGACCTTCTTGGGTTCGCGGAAATCGATCTGGGCCTGGGCGAAGTCGCCAGAAGAGGGCTCCTTCACGTGCTCGATGTCGTCGATGATCCAAGAGACGGCCTGGTTGCCGAACAGCTCGAGCATCTTGACGCGGGCGTCGGTCATGTTCTTCTTCGACCCGGCATGCGCTTCGCTTTCGAACTCGAAGGTCCCGTTGACGGGGTTGGCGTCTCGAGGCGAAAGGTAATGTGCGCGATAGGTCTTCATGAGCCGTCCTTCTTGCGTGCGTTCCCAGTAGTGTCCTAGCACCTTACTGCATGGCGCGGGCGCGGGCAAATGCCGCCGCAAAGTTCCCGCAAGGTAACGCAAGCTGACGCGGCGGTTACGTTAGCACTCTCGCGTTGACACTGCTAACGCCGGGGACTAGAACAAGAGTTGTCAAAAGGAACAGCACAAAGGACCGCCCGAAGGGGCGGGGAAAGACGGAGATGATAAGCATGCTGGTACCTGCAAAGCGCAATTTCTTCGATGATTTCATGATGAGTCCCTTCGATGCCTTCTTCGATGCGCCCCAGGCTCAGGGCAAGCCGACCGCGGGTCTGATGAAGACCGACATCAAGGAAACCGACAAGGACTTCCAGCTGACCATCGACCTGCCGGGCGTTAAGAAAGAAGACGTGACGGTGCAGATCGCCGACGGCTATCTGGATATCGAAGCCGAGTCGAAGCACGAGACTGAAGACAAGGACGAGAACGGCGCCTTCCTGCGCAAGGAACGCTTCGAGGGCAAGTGCAGCCGTAAGTTCTACGTGGGCGACGAAATCGACGAGGACGCCATTACCGCCAAGTTCGAAAACGGCACCCTGAAGGTCACGGTCCCCAAGAAGACCCAGCCCGAAATCGAGTCCAAGAAGACCATCGCCATCGAAGGCTAGAGAACCTCTGATCAGGTTCTACGAAAAAGCGGGAGTCGGCACTGCCGGCCCCCGCTTTTTCATGCGCGCACCGCGGTAGGGCGCGATGCCGCCACACGTACGCGCGGGCTAAGCGCGCCCGATCACAGCGGGAAAGGGCACGAGCGGGGCCGGATGGGCCGGTCGCGCGCCGATCTCCTTTTCCATCCAGATCATGTCGAGCCACTCCCCCAGCTTGTAGCCGCAACGGTGGAAGTGGGCGACCGTGGAAAAGCCGCGCTTGGCGTGGAACTTCTCGCTCGCCGGGTTTGGATAGGTGATGCAGGCCTCGACGTTGCAGACGCCCATCTGCACAAGGTAGGCGTCGAGCTCGTCGTAGAGGGCATGGGCGACGCCTTTGCCGCGCGCTTCGGGGGCCGTGTAGACCGTGGCCTCGACCGTGTGGTCGTAGCCGGCACGGTCCTTGAAGGCGCCCGCATAGCAGTAGCCGAGCGCGCGCCCGTCGTTTGTTTCGGCTACAAGATAGGGATAGCGCGCGAGAGTGCGCTCGATGCGGCCGCGGAATTCGTCGACCGAGGGCACGTCGGTTTCGAAGGATACGGTGGTTTCGGCCACGAAAGGCGCGTAGATGGCAAGCAGGCCCTGAGCGTCGTCGGGAGTGGCCACGCGCACGTGCCAGGGGCTATCGGTCATGGGAAGCGTCCTTCCTATCGGCGGTTCGCGTGACGATATAGCAGTGGTGAATGCGGTCGTTGCGCTCGAAATCGTGCGGGATCGAGGCTTTCGAGATGTCCTGGGCGCCAAGCCCCGCCCGGGCGAGGCCACCCGCGTCGAGCTTGAAGCCGCGCAGGTTGCAGGAGAAGACAATCGTGCCCGCAGGGGCGAGAAGCGCCTCGATCGCCGTGAGCAGCTTCACGTGGTCGCGCTGCACGTCCCAGGTGCGCTGGCCCATGGCCTTCGAGTTGGAAAAGGTGGGTGGGTCGCAGAAGACGAGGTCGTATAAGCGGCCCGACCGGCCCTCGCGCACGATCCAGTCGGTCACGTCGGCGCGCACGAAGGTGTGCGCAGGGCCCGTGAAGCCGTTCATGGCCATGTTGCGGCGGGCCCGGTCGAGGTAGGTCTGCGACAGGTCGACTGTAGTCGTGGTGCGCGCGTGCCCGCCGGCAGCGTGCACGGTAGCCGAACCGGTATAGGCGAACAGGTTGAGGAAGCGCTTCCCCGCGGCCAAGCGCCCCACGAGCAGGCGGGCGAGGCGATGGTCGAGGAAGAGCCCCGTGTCGAGGTAGCCGCCGAAATCGAGCTCGAAGAGGTAGCCGCCCTCTTCGGTGTAGGCGATCGCCCGTCGGCTGGCCTGGGGCACGTACTGGCTGCCGCCCTTGTCGCGGCGACGCTCGCGGGCGAACAGGTGGGCCCGGGGCACGCCGAGCACGACGCCCGCGATCGCGCAGGCGTCCTCGAAGCGGTGGGCTGCCTTGACGGGATCGACCGACTTGGGCGGGCGGTATTCGGCGACGACGGCGAAGCGCTCCCCCGCCGCCGGGCCGGCCCCTTCGTAGAAGTCGATCGCGACAGAGAAATCGAGGAGATCGGCGTCGTAGACGCGGTAGCAATGGACCCCTTCGCGCTTGGCCCACTTGCGGCGTTCCTTGAACACCTTGCGCAGGCGGGCGGCGAACTGGTCGGCACCCGCATCCCAAACGGCGACGCCGTGATCGGCGCCGCCGAAGGAATCGGGCACGGTTATCGTGTGTGTCTGCGGAGCATCCATAGCGAGCGGAAGGAAGCCGGGCGGCTACTCTTCCAGATAATCCTTCAGCTTCGAAGAACGGCTGGGATGGCGGAGCTTGGCGAGCGTCTTGCTCTCGATCTGGCGGATGCGCTCGCGGGTGACGCCGAATTCACGGCCCACCTCTTCGAGCGTGCGCGGATGGCCGTCTTCAAGGCCGAAGCGCAGGCTGATGACCTTGCGCTCGCGTTCGGCCAGGCCGTCGAGCACCTTCGAAAGCTGTTCTTGGAGCATGCTGAAGCTCGCGGCGTCGGGCGGGACGACCGCTTCGTTGTCCTCGATAAAATCGCCGAGCTGGCTGTCCTCTTCCTCGCCGATAGGCGTTTCGAGCGATACCGGCTCCTGGCTGATCTTCTGGATCTCGCGCACGCGTTCGGGCGTGAGGTCCATTTCCTCGGCGATTTCTTCCGGGGTGGGTTCGCGACCGAGCTCTTGCAGGAGCTGGCGCTGGATGCGCACGAGCTTGTTGATTGTTTCGACCATGTGCACGGGGATGCGGATCGTGCGGGCCTGGTCGGCGATTGCGCGCGTAATGGCCTGACGAATCCACCAGGTCGCGTAGGTCGAGAACTTGAAGCCCTTGGTGTAGTCGAACTTTTCGACCGCGCGGATCAGGCCCAGGTTGCCTTCCTGGATGAGGTCGAGGAAGAGCATGCCGCGGCCCACGTAGCGCTTGGCGATAGAGACCACCAGGCGGAGGTTGGCTTCGATCAGCTGCTGCTTCGCGTCGAGGCCCACCTGCTCGATGCGGGACAGGCGGCGGCGCTCGCGGCGATCGAGAGGCTCGGCGCCCTCCGCTTCGGCGGCTTCAAGCTTCTCGGTCGCTGCGACGCCGGCTTCGATCTTCATGGCGAGGTCGACCTCTTCGGCGGCCGTCAGCAGCGGCACCTTGCCGATTTCCTTCAAGTACATGCGCACCGGGTCGCCAGTGAGCATCGTGATCGAGGTGTCGGCACGGCGGCGCGACGTACGGGAAGAGCGGCTCTTCGACGCGGACACCTTGGGGAGGTTCACGTTCTTGGGGGCCTTCAGCTCTTCTTCGGGGATGCCTTCGAGGAGGGATTCGGTGGAATCGTCATCGTCGTCGCCGGTGCTCTCGTCTTCCGATTCGGCCTCATCACCCACGTTTTCGGGGGCTTCCATGTCTTCGAGTTCTACCGAATCGTCCTGCTCGTCTTCGCTCACAGACGCGGCGGCGGTGTTCTTTGCCGTGGACTTCGATTCCTTTGCGCTGGTCTTCGTCGTTTTCTTCGTTGTGCTCTTACGTGAAGTAGCTGCCACGTAACGTCCTTTCACAAGACCGTTTCCCCCGCATGCGGGCATACGGGGGCTAAAGATACAGCATAACAATATAGCACAAGGGTCGCAAAAACGTCGCGCCCGTTGCCTTCCCGTCACCTGAAGCGGGCGGCGGTGACAACGGGGGCGCGTGATGTTGTCACACGCGCGTGTGACAACATCACGCGCCCCCGTTGTCACACGGTCCCCTACT
>Ga0214872_100196_pt1 | contig 21648 bp, 24 predicted proteins | sample Stichaenrichm18X_FD_168614 | JGI IMG/M metagenome (GOLD analysis project Ga0214872, IMG submission 168614) | Xylose enriched microbial communities from anaerobic bioreactor in Madison, Wisconsin, United States - 18X | ecosystem: Engineered > Bioreactor > Anaerobic > Unclassified | place: USA... | reverse complement strand
TAGCCAGTAATTTAAACGCAACCGTGCAGGTTGCGAAGCGCAATGAGTTGCATCGATTCGAAGTCATGCCCCAACGTTGGGTAGTCGAACGATCTTTTAGTTGGCTAGAGAATTGTCGGCGACTTCGGAAAAATTGTGAGCGTCAATTAACCACCAGTCTGCAAATGGTCGTTTTAGCGTTTTTAGCACTATTACTTAAGAGATTTTAGACAGCTTCTTAGCTTGACAATTCAAGTGGAAAAAATTGCTACTAACGATGCTAAGTGTTTTAGTATTAGGGGTTGGCGCCTTTTGGGAAATTTCATCTACCTCCATAATAATGCCCGGAGAAGGATTGGCAAGAGCTGTTTCTGTCGGGGTTAAAATACCATTCCCAACTGCCAAGATTTGGGGTGACAGTAGCATGGTCATGGTACCAGTGCTTCTTGCTCTGGCAGTCTTTCATTCGTTGACAGGTATTCGTGAAGGAACCATCATTGCGGTCTTTTTAGTTGGCCATATTGTTTTATAAATCCGGAAATTGGTGATATAAGCGACACTGAGTAGTTCACATTTGTAAGGTGGTTTAGACGCGCAATTCATAGCCCTTTTCTATACTAGGAGGATCATGATGATTATTTTGAAAGATATTTTTGTTATATTTGTCGCAGTAGAGGCGTTGCTCATTATGTTGCTTGAAATGTTTGGCACGCAAACTAAAATAGCACGCAACGCTTTCGACTTGTCGAAGAAATACTTGGCAATTAAAGAAGCACGCATGTCAATGGCCAACCAAGGCCTATACAATGGCTTCGTTGGCGTCGGTATCGTATACGCCCGATATGGTCTCACTGGTATGGCTTCGCTTCACGTCCAAGTCCTATTTATAGGTTTTGTTGTAATTGCTGCGCTGTTCGGTTCTGTAACAGCAAACAAAAAGATTATTTTCACGCAAGGAGGGCCCGCACTTTTTGCGCTTGGCTTTCTCTTGTTTGTGAATTAAATCACGGAACAGTCCATTTGTGATACGATATTACACTAACCCAAAGTAAGCTTGCGCCCATATGGGGCTTTTAAAACTTGCGGAAGCGAGCTTGACGTCTGGCTAATAATTCTTCCGGCGGCAAATTTTGTAACATCTCAAACTCTTCCATCGTCCGTCCCATTAATTGAATAATGTGGAACCGATCAATAATGAGTTCGGCGTTAGGGAATAGTTCGTGCACGAATGCCTGATAGGAGGCGTTCATGTCCATGATGACGCGTTGAACCGCGGCCCGTTCTGCGGTGCTGTACTGACTAAGAAAGAACTGTTTGATGGTTCTATTAAGGCGGTCGCTAAGTACTTTAACTGATTTGTGAGTGTCGGCGTCAATGCAAATAAACGACATGGAGCCGTGCGTGGAACGGAATTCATCAAAGCATAGATTAATCGGTAACCGGCGGCTCGCGTGTGGATGAATATTAGCCGTCAAAATACGCTGAACTGAGTTTGTCGAAATACCGGTGAGACTGGCGATAGTCTTAGCCGGGAGTGATTTACTGGCTAGCTTCAGCACATGAGTCGCTAGTCCGTGACCGATGGCGTGGTTGGTTGATACCACTGGAGTGGTGGCCGTACAAGTGCTATGGCAGTTACTACAACGCCAGCGTTGCTTGTTTAGCTCTAGAATTACGGGCCGGTCCATGGTCCTGCAATGTGGACATGAGTGAGCTTGTGTCCGTTAGGGTGCAACGTATTGTATCCACAGCTGGGACAGTGCCTGAGTGTGTAGGTAAGCTCTGCCTGGATGACCAAATACTTTTTGCGACCCGAGCCCCGACCATGAAATTCCTCACGAGTACCGAACACCTGAATGTTTGTGTCTGTAATTCCCAGTAATTTAAGTGTATTATCTAGTTGAGACATCTATTCCTACCCCGCTTATCTTGAGTTTCGTCGCTTAAAGCATAGCACTAGGGAGACTTAGATGCCTTTTTTTGTTATCAAAAAGGGCCTAGTACTTTTGGAATGGAAATACTTTCCAACACCCAAAATTCTAGACCCCTAAATTTGCGATCTACCACGTATGTTTAAATCAAATTTATTTTAAATATACCTTGTACAGTGAAGTTTATTGATTGTGTGATTTATGATAAAAGATTAATCTTTTATCATAAATCACACAATCAGTAATACATAAGTTAAGCTCAATCTTATTTACGTTTGGCAAGGCCTTCACGAATAATTTTTTCTAAGACATCAACAATTTTTTCGTCATTCTCAAAAGCGATGCGTTTAACTTCTTTATATGTGCTCATGCGAAGTTGAACGGTTTTAGTTCTTTCTGTTTCGAATTGGTATGGACTTTTTAGATTTTTAAGTTGTTCAGATGCCTTTTTACTAACTTTGTTTAAAAAATCTTCTGCCATGATAAATTACTCCTCTAACTGTTGAATTCTAAGTAGTTGTTCATTAAGAACCATTTGGTACATTTGGATTGCTCTTTTATCCCAATGGTCTTTATTCCGTATTCCTTCATTAGCAAACGTTTTAACCCGTTCTTGAGTTCTAATTGAGTTTGAAAAGACCCCTTCGCCAAAAAAGTCTTTTGCTTGTGCAGAAATTTCAGTATCAACTTTTGCACGTGGCTTCATTAAGTACAATATGACACCAACTAACTGAAAACTTCCATTGTATTGTTCACGTAGTTCACCTAAATGCGTAGCTGTTTTTAAAGAACTTGTATATGACTGCTTTTGAGTTTGTAAGACAATTGAGATGAAATCTGAAGCCATGATTGCGTTATTAGTAAAGACATTTATTGTTGGTGGTACGTCAATAAAAATATAATCGTAATTTTGTTTTAACTTTGAAAGCATTTGTGGTAATAGAATATTACGTTTAACCCGACTAACTTTTTCTACAGCACCAATCCATAAAGACAATGTCCAATCTGTAGGAATCATATCAATTTGGTTTGTAACAGACACAATAGATTTAGACAAATTCCCTCCAAGAAGGCCCTCATATAATGAAAGTTCCGGCTTTAAATCGGCTTTATAAGTCTCCTTCATAATTTCAGTTGCATTTCCCTGGGGATCGAAATCTATCAGTAGTACTTTTTTCCCCTCTTGACCCAATAAATAGGTTTCCATTACAGTCAAGGTGGTCTTACCAACGCCACCTTTAAAGTTGAAGTTTAATAGTGTTTTCCCATTCATAGTAGCACCTACCTTTACATAAACACTTTACCATGATTTATGATTAATCGCAAATTTTATATGATTTATGATTAATCATAAATCATATACATAAAACTATTTACTTAACCTTTGCAGAATGATATGCTTTGTTCATAAACAAAAAATCCCAATCCACTCGGGATTGGGATTTTTGCAGTATTGACAAGTAGCTATCTTGCAGCTACCTAGTCCAAGCAATTTTCACCGCCAAGTTAAAATTGCTTGAACAAATTGTAATCTTGTTTACGTGCTAATTATACCGCAAGCAAACCTTAAAGGGCAAGCAAAGGTAAACTAATTAAAACGAAGATAAGACCAATGGACTAAGTAGCTTCTAATAACTACTTAGTCCATTTTTAGTTCTTAAAAATTAAAAAAAGTTGCCGAATTGCAACTCACAAACAAACACATGCTGGTGAATTTACAAAGTCCTCACTGCCAATGATGCTTTATAATTCAGTCAGAGCATATCAAATTTGTATTTTAGAACAAGTCTGATGTTTTAGCAACTCTCTTTGAAGACAGCATGTACAAGTCAATGAAGGGGAGTTTTATTATGGATCAAACAAATTTTAATTTTATTGAATCAAAAAAAGCTTATGAAACCCGTTTTTTTCAATTCCCACAAGTTTTACTATACGGAGAAAAATACAAAAAGCTAAGTGATAGTGCTAAGTTAGGATATATGATTTTACGTGATCGTCTAGATTACTCATTAAGAAACAACTGGATTGATGAGAAGAATCGAGTCTATTTCATTTTCACAAATCAAGAGCTTCATAATTTATTTGGCTGGGGCAATGCGAAAATTGTTAAAGTAAAAAAAGAATTAGAAAGGGCAAAGTTACTCTATCAAGTTAACTTAGGATTTGATCCGAAGAAAAAGAAGAATCTACCAAATCATCTTTATCTAGCTGACCTCGAAGTTACAACTAAAGACATTTACAAAAAAAAGATTACTAATGAAGAGCCGAAATCCCTTGATACAAGCGGAAGTTTCAAAATGGAACCCCGACAAAAAGAGCCGAAATCCCTTGATACAAGCGGAAGTTTCAAAATGAAACACAATCTAAACAATACTAGAGGTTTAGATACTAATAGATACAATATAGATACTCAAAAGTTGGACTTTTCCACAGCCAATTTCTCATCAGCAGAACTAGAAAAGCAAAACCAGGATTTGGTGAACCATGCTAATGACTTCTTAACTGATGAAGACAGTGGCTTACCGGTTTTCTTAGAACCAGAAGCTGTGCAACTACTTAGTTTTTGGTGCCGTACCCCACAACAAATGCGGCGCTTCATTGGCATTATCTTAAATGCTAAGTACCGAGTTGAGAAAGATCACAAAGATATTGGTGTCATAATCCCACTTGATGATGAGGAACTGAAACCTTTAATGACTAAAGCCTTGAGACGCTACTTTAACGCCCTTAGAAGCAATGAGAAGCACATCAAGAACGTGGAAAACTACTTGTACGGCACCATGCAAAACCTATTTGGCGTTTGGTGGAATAAACAAGCGGCTAGAGAATATGCGGCCAAACACCCCGAAGAACAGAACGCTGACAATGGGCGTTCTTGGAATTAAACGCCATATTAGCTCGCTTAAGCCGTTTTAAGTGTTACATGCATAATTATATTAAAATCGCTTTAAAATCGCTTAGAAGCAAAAGCAGGCACCTTGAGTGGATGAATAGGTGATAGCTGAACTAGAAAGATGGGAAAGGAGTTTTTTAAATGACCAAAACAAAGCAAAGAAGTCGAAAAAAATTGAGCAATTGTTGACGGACCCCTGGGCCGTCGATATTCAAGGCATTTGGGAACAAGCAGCCCATAACCCAGATCCTGATAAACGCAAGCTGTTTGACGCGTTACACACTTACCTCTTAGATAAACGCCAAGAGCAAATTATCAACGAAAAGCATTTTGTGATTTAACATGGACAGGTCAAATAATCGGTGACTGAAATAGAAAGGAGGCACAAAATATGGCTAAAACTCGAACATATATGGACAAGTATAAATTCACAGCTGCAGAAAACCAACGGTTTGCCCGAGCAAATTTTACCAAGTTAGTGCATACTAATGCTCGCTTTGAAGGCGTTAATACCACTTTGCCACAAACACAAACTATTATGGACGGTATGAGCGTAGCAGGAGTACCTGTTGAAGATGTTTTGACGATTGTTAATTTAAAGCGTGGGTGGCAATATATCACTGCTCAAAATTCCCCTTTAACGTTAACCATGGAAAAACAAATCAACAAGATTGTGGCAGTGGAAGACGCCTTAGTACCGGGAGAATTACGGCAAGGGAAAGGAGGAGTTGATTTAGGTAGTGAAGACTTTTTTGAACCACCTTTAATTAACGAAAAACAAGAACAATCCTTTTTACAAAAAATCTTGGCTGATCCACGAATGACGATTACTGATAAAGCATTGACTGTCATGTATCATAATATGCGCCAACAAATCTTTTGGGACGGAAACAAAAGGATGGCAACTTTAAGTGCCAATAAAATTATGATTGACGGTGGCGCTGGTTTAATTAATATCCCATTAGATAAGTGGGATCAATGGAACGAACTAATTGCCAATTATTATCAGACTAATGACATGACTAAAATTAAACAGTGGACATATGATAATGGTATTCAGGGATTACAAATTCGAGCAAACAAAAAATTAAGTGCTAATGAATTGAACCAGATGTACAAGCAACTAAAAAACGGATAAATTAGAACTTAAATTAGTTGAAGACAAGATTAGTAAAATAACCCAAAATCATCTCAAAGACTTTGCTAAAAACAATCTAGAAGTTAAGCCAAAAAATAATCCTGAAAATAAAAACGATCGGCCTAGTTATTAGGTTGATCGTTTTTTAATTTATCCGGTTTATGGGCGTTAACATAGTCAGCAAATATGTTTAAAAGCTCTTCGGTTTGTTCAACCGAGAGATTATCAGCTTGAAAGTATTTTTCGAGCAAAGCCCCTTTTTGAATTAATCGGCGAGAACGGGCTTTGCGGGCTTGCCGATTTTCGTAGTATTTAGATTGCCGTAATTTAAAATCTTCTCGCTCAATTTTTTGTTTTAAACGCGCTTGTTGCTCAACTAGTTTTTCATATTGATTAGGCATAGTCATTACCACCTAACTATTATCGGTTATTTTGAGCTTGATTTAAAAAGGCGGCAACTTTTTTAGCAATCATTTTAATCTGTGGAGTGGTCAGTGTCCCATAATCCAAATTGGCTGATCTAATGATTTGCTTACCGAGATTTTGTTCAATTTTATTTTTTTCAGCTTTAATCTTTTGATTAAGCTGTTTTAATTTGGCTTCTTGTTTTTCTAAGTTACTTTGAGACATAATGATCCCTCCAATCGTATTAAAAATAATCACCGACACTATATCATAAGGGAAACGTTAAGTCAAAGGATAAAAGTTGAAATAGCGAAGCGTAAGTCATACACTATAAGTAAATTTAGGGGAATCAGCAGGCCGAGTGAAACGAGGTCAATGCGCACTTACACATAGAATAAATTCTATGTTGTGCTAACCCCAAAATCCTGTATTAGAAGTCGCCGATGGCGACAACAAAGTCAAACTCATAGAATCAAAGGAAGAGGGTGACCAACATGGCAATTTTTCACATGAGTTTTCAAAATATTAGTGCTGGTAAAGGACGTAGTGCCATTGCTGGAGCTGCTTATCGAAGTGGTGAAAAATTATTTGATGATAAGGAAGGATGCCACTATTTCTATGCCCGGTCGATCATGCCAGAAAGCTTTATTTTGACGCCAAAAAATGCACCGGAATGGGCGAGTGATCGAGAGAAGTTGTGGAATGAAGTTGAAAAGAAAGATCGTAAATCAAACTCACGGTATGCAAAAGAGTTTAACGTAGCTTTACCGGTAGAATTAAGCGAATCAGAACAGAAAGAATTATTAACTAAATACGTGCAAGAGAATTTTGTCGATCAAGGTATGGTAGCTGATGTCGCAATTCATCGTGATCACCCAGATAATCCGCATGCTCATGTGATGTTAACTAATCGGCCCTTTAACCCCGATGGTACTTGGGGATTAAAGGCAAAAACGCAGTACATTAAAGATGAAAATGGAAAGCAACTTCTAACTAAAAGTGGGTTCCCAAAACAAAGAAAAATTTGGTTAGTTGATTGGGATAAAAAGGAAAAAATTAATGAGTGGCGGCATAATTGGGCAACAAGTGTTAATCAGTCTTTAGCACAAAAAAATATTCCCGATCGAATTAGCGAAAAATCATTTGTCGATCAAGGAATTCAAGAGACACCTACCCAACACGAAGGCATTAACAGCCAAAGAAAAAATCGAAAAGTATTTAATCAACAAGTTAGAGCGCAAAGAAACGCTCAAGCTAAATATCATAATCTTGACGAAAAGATAAGAAATCATGAACATTTTGACGCATTAACTGACGAGTTATCATTTTCCGAAAAGCACACGATTAGCCACCTAAGTCAACAACTGAAAACTTATGTCGATTTAGAACACTTAGATGACAAGCAACGCATGCTGTTTAATTGGAAAAACAGCTTATTAATTAAACATGCGATTGGCGAAGATGTGACCAAGCAATTACTCACGATTGGCCAGCAAACCACATCACTAGCACAAGCTAATCAGTTGTTAAATAAAGTGGTGGACCGAGCAACTAAAAAATTATATCCGGAACTTGATTTTGAACGGACGACGGCCGCTGAACGGCGGGAACTAATTAAAGAAACTAATAGCGAACAAACGATTTTTAAAGATAGTGAATTGACTGAACGGTTAGCGGATATTCGAAATGACTTATTAACCCAACAATTATTGACGTTTACCAAACGCCCATATGTGAGCTGGAAATTAGTTAATCAGCAATCCCAAACAATTGAGAAGCAATTAACCACGGTACTAGCCAAACATGGTCACCAGTTAGACGATTTGAAGCATACTGATCGGGGCATGCTAGCCGCTTATCAACCTAACGAACTCGAATTCATATCTAAAGCGGTGAAAAATTTACGGGTCATGCGGGAAGTTAAAGCCGTAGTGCAAACCCAATACAACAGCATTCTAACGACTGCTTTTCCGGACAGTGACCTGGATAAGCTAGAGACGATTGATAAGGAGCAAATCTATACCGCTGTGGTTTACTATGACCCAGAATTAAAGCCATTAAGCGCCGATGATCTTAGTCAATTGCAACAGCAGCCACCGGTAGTCTTTACTAGTCAGCAACACCAAGCTGGTTTGAATTACCTGTTAGGTAAAATTGAATTAAAAGATATTCAGAACCACCGATTACAACGGGTCTTAAAACATGATGGCACCCGGCAACTGTTTATCGGCGAATGTGGCCAAGATCCTAAGTTGGATCACAAACAAATTGAAATGGTGCAAGCCCGTTTGAAACAACAGACAACACGGTTTGATCAATATAAGCAAGCTCAAGTTAAGGACTATCAGGCCGTTAATTACCACCCAACTAGCCCGAAAAATTACCTGATGAATATTTTGGACGAAGCCTTAATGACCATTTTATATGCGAAAAATACGGACTATCTAAGAAAGCAGCAACTACGTGACTTAAAAGAGACCGAGTGGGCAATGACGAAAAAGCAGCGGCAACACCAAACCCGTAATCGGCATGAAGATGGGGGCAGGCACTTGTAACCTAAATGTAAAAAAATAAATGGTGTAAGTTACACCTTTTAGTGCTAAACTATGACTAAATTAAGAAAGGAGAACTTACATGTGACAGGTAATCAGGAATGGTACAGCCTAACGCAAGCTAATCATAAGCTGGGGCGTGGCCGAAATTATGTCAGCAACTGGATCAAACGACATCCAGAGTTCCCTGATCAATTTTTGCTTGGTTCAGGTACCAATAAATTAATATCTGATGAAGGGATAGAGTGGGTTAAAAACCACATAAAAAAAGAGGGCGTCCTCGTAAGCAGTGAAGTTGCTAACGGGGATCAGCACCTAGAAATACGCCTTCTAGGTGTCACCCTCCTAATAATCCATTTTACCGGGCGGGTTAGGGGAAAGCTAGTTGTTTAATATTTCTAACCCAACAAACAACATAAGGAGGTGATCCAATGAAAGTAGAAAGCTGGCAAGGCATTAATGGCAAGCTAGTTCATGATGATCAAAAGGCGATTGTGGTTGATGATGACCAAGCATTGACTGATCCAAAACAGTTACAAGCAATTTTAGATCAAGACGGCCAGCCAATCGATGAAGTTCGTCGAGCAATGATTAAGAAGACCATTAAACGTCAGCTAAAAACTCCGCCATTAAAACTTAGGGGCTGGTTTAATCGCCATCAAGACAGTCAAAATGCTAAAAAGACCGAAAAATTGGTAAGTGATAAACCGACCCATCAATATAAGCAGATCAAAAACGAAATGACCTTTTTTGGTGAGAGCTTCTTAGAAGGTTTCTTAGGCTTCTATGGCTTAGAAGTTGATAACGCCTTAGGCCGTTATGAACATAATGTGCATGTCTTAGAGACCCAAGAGCTAGGTCAGTCAGAAAAGGAGTATTACTTAGCCACGAGTGAAAATGGCCACGTCAGATTAGCCACCGACCCATTACCAAGCCAGCACATTGCCGAGGAACAATTGAACAAGTTCTATCAGCGTGAGCCAGAAGAAACGCAGGCAGAACAAATTCAATTACGAACATCAGAAGACGATAGGAAGGAGGAATAACATGTCAAAATACAGAAAAATGAAAGCGCTAGCAACTACTGGAGCTACTGCGATTTATTTGGGCTTAATGAACGCCCAGGTTGTTTTGGCGGCGGACGGTGGCGAAGTTAAAAGCAAGCTAACCAGCGCTGGTAAGACGATTCAAGGTATTTTAACTGGTTTGGTCGTTTTAGTTGGGATTTGTGTCGCGCTATTTATTATTATCAAAAGAATGCCTGACGCAGATGATCCGCGAGAGAAATCAGAAGTTTATCACGCGGTTGGTCGGGTGGCTGGTTTAGTGGCCTTAGCGGCAGCCATTATCTGGCTATTACCTTGGGTTTACAGCCTATTCACTTAATTTAAAAAGGAGCCTGCCAAATGAAGAAAGGAAAAGAATTTATCTTCCCAGAGAACGTAGATAAAGATTACGGGATCTGGAAAGACTACACCTTGAAGGATTTTGGCTATGCGGCGCTGGCAGGACTAGTGGGCTTAATTTTTATTGCGATCCCACCCTATGGTCTGATCTTAGTCCTGATAAAAATAGTGATTGTTGTCTTAGCCATGACGATTGTCATGGCTATTTTAACAATTAGGCCAGTTGCGGCGCGGAAGAATATTAAAGTGCGGGATAACTTTAAGTTGAAACGCCACTATGCCAATGGTCAGAAACTGTTTTATTTAAAACCGAAGAAGCGAGGTGAACTAAATGCGTTTGAAGAAGAGCAAAACCGCCAATAAATCAGCGAAACTCGATTGGAATTACCAACCGCCTAAAATCAATGGTGGCAAAGAGACCATTGATGACATGAGCTTGGTGGTGGGTATGTATGGTAATTACGAAGTTACCAAAACCGGTAATCTCGTTGGCATTTTGGAAGTTAGTGGGATCAACCTTGATCTACTTAATGAAACCGAACAACAGGACGTTTTTGAGGACTATGGCGCGTTTCTCATGAGTACCTTAGGTGAAGGCGTTGATGACACGTTACAGTTCTTAGAGCCAACGATTCCCGTCAATATGACGGCTTATCTCAATGGTCTCAAACGGCGGTATCTCGCCTTACAAAAAGGCCACCCGGAGCAACAGTTCAAAATCCAGCTCATAGCCAGTTACTTGGATCACTTTACTAAAGTCCAAGAATCCAAAAACATGACAACTAAGCAACATCTGCTAATCGTTAAGGTGCCAATTAAAGACAAAAGTGTTAAGAGCTTAAACCTAGCGGTCAATCATTTAGACGAAAAGATCGAACAAGTTAAACGAGATATTGAAAATGCGTTAACGGACTTTGATGTGACGGCCAAAGTCTTGACTAGTCAAGAAGTTCAAGAGATTTTAAAGAACTTAATCAATTTCAATGGATAGGAGGCAACAGGATGAGTTTTGGTGATAAGGTCATTGATTTATTTATGCCAACTAAAAAAGAAAGCCATCAAGGCGACAGCGACCAAACGGGTAGTAAGCCCAAAGCGGAGGTTGAAGACTTTACCATGCTGATTGATCGCGATAGCTTGCATTCACTATTCCCGTTTAGCTGGGAACAGTACCCCACCTACGTCCAGTCGGGCGAGAATTTTATTCGGGTGTTAGCGATTGCTGACTATCCCAAGCGGGTGTATGGCAACTGGTTGTCAGAATTGAAGCGAAAAAAAGGCGTCATCGATATTGTGCAATATATCGACAGCGCCAGTAACAATTCAATGATTACCTATTACAAGAAGACGATTCAAAATAAAGAAGCGCAGAAGCTGAATACGTTCGACCCGTATAAAAAGAAAATTCTGCAAAATTATATTGATTCAGCCAACATGCAACTAGATAAATACCTCGATAATTCTACCACATTTGTGTACCAACATATGCTCATTTATCTGCGGGCCAACAGTTTAGCAGAACTAGACGATTTAACCGAAAACGTCAAGAATACGTTGATTAAACTACAAATGAAGCCCCTAGTGCCCGTTAAAGCGACTTTCCAAGCATTTTGGTCAACCATGCCAATTAACGAGAACCTCATGGGGGATTACACCTATAAAGAGAGTAATACCGAAGTCGCCAGCAGCATGTTTCCCTTTGATGACGCTGAAATTCTGGACTTAAAGCCGAGAAGCGATATTGAAGGAGTTAACAAAGATACCAACAGCTTAATTGCCGTGGATATGCTGGATCGCAATAAGACGCTTAATCAAAATCAAGTGATTATTGGGACCTCGGGGGTCGGCAAGACCACCTATATGATCCAAAAAATCCTACGCTACGCCATTCAAGACTATCAACTCTACATTATTGATCCAGAAAACGAATATACCAAGATTGTCGAAGCCCTGGGTGGGGCAGTCTTGCACTTAACTTCTAATGCGAAGTACAAAATTAACCCGCTACAAATCTTTTCCGAAGAAATCTTAAGCGCCGATGAAGCGGTCACAAACCTTGATTTACTAGTCAAAGATAAAATCCAGCGATTAAAGGGATTCTTTGAAGTGCTTAAAACCGGGATTACCCAAGTTGAGCTGGCAATCCTTGATGATGTCGTTAAACAAGCTTACGTCAACAGTGGCGTTTTGAAATATAGCCGCTTAAAAGAGATTAAAGACGATCAGTGGCCGACCTTATCCAATGTTTATGACGAGTTGGAAAAACTGGCAGATAAAGACGCCGACAAATTCAATCGGGTTAAAGACTTCTACTACATCTTAGGCAGTTATACCCATGGTTCTAACAGCCTATTTGACGGCCATACCAACGTCAACCTAAAGGGGAAGATCATTTCTTTTGATCTAAAACCGCTACAAAGTGAGCAGGAAGTCCAATCAGCCGCCTATCTGAATACTTTCCAGTATCTATGGGACGAAATTACCAAAGATCGGCATACCCGCAAGAAATTGTTTGTCGATGAATTTCATTTCTTGACCTTGCACAAAGCAGCCGCCACCTTTTTCCACCAAGCCTACAAGCGGTTTAGAAAGTATAATGCTGGGGCGATTGCCGGAACGCAGCAAATCCAAGATGTGATCGAAGGCACGACAGATACCGGGCAGAACATTGGTGAAGCCATTATTGGGAACTCCTACACCAAAGTGTTCTTTGGTCTTGACGGTAAAGGCGTTGATGATGTGATTACCAAATTGCGTATGACGTTCTCGGATAAAGAAAAGAAGCTACTAGAACGTCGTAGACAAGGCGAAGCCCTGATGATCTATGGTAGCCAACGCGCCTTTATGCGTGTCGAGTTGACCGAAGAAGAACTACGACTAATCGACCCAGAAGCTTACCAAGAAAAATACAACCGTGAGACAGCCGGGCAACCGGACTATCAAAAGCGCGTGGCCTTAACACCTAGTGAGATTGACGCTTTAACTACCTCCGAGGAGGAAGGAGGGACTTTAAATGAGTAAACCAAACCAGTTATTGAATATCGAGGTTGGCACCTTCAAGCGACAGGGAAACAAGTTAATTCTCGAACTCAATCACAATCAGTTTCGATATGACCAGTTGAGTGAGCTAAACGAATTAAAGGAAGCTGATGCCAATTTCTTACAGTTGGTTAACGTGGTTGAGCAAGACCAGAAGGTTGTTTTAACTTATACCTTGCCGGATAAAGTCAGATCATTAAAGGACTTGCCACATGAAAATAAGGCAATCCGGTCAGCGATTGCCAAGGAAATCATGACGCAAGAGGTGGTTAACGATAGCCAGTATCACGTTGCGTTGAACCCATCTAACCTGTGGTATTACCCAATGCAACATGTTTGGTACGCCTACCGAGCCAATGAACTCATGCCTTATGATGACAAGCATAGCAATTTAGCCAAATACAAAGCACTGATTCTGTTTTGCTTGACGGGGACGCCCTATGAACGGCTACTAAGCAATCCCCAAGAAGCCTTAGCCAAACACCCGGACGACTATTTACAACAAGTAGCTAAAGCTACGTCGTTAAATGAGTTAACGGAAGTGGTTAACGGCATTGAGGACTTTGTGAGCTATCACGAATGGCAGGAAGTTGAAACGGCCCAGCAGAAAACCAAACAACGTTTATGGTTGAGTGTGGCCGGGGTGGCGATTGTGGCCGTTTTGGCCGTCGGCTTAGTCCATAAAAGTGACGAACGAAAGTATCAAAGCTTAGCTAACCAGAACCAAGCCCAGGTCACGCGATTAAAATATAGCGGTCAAATTCAGACCGCTTTAAATGATCAGAAGTGGTCAGAAGCGCAAAAAGATATGAAACGGGCCGGCTATCCTTCAACTAAGCAAGTCAGTGTCTTTTTAAAGCATCGTCAATACCAGCAAGCTTTAAACGTTGACCCAAGTCAGTTGAACAAGGTTGTTAATGCGGCTTATGCCAACCAAGATAGCAGTCAAGTGGCCGATTGGCAGTTACCAACTAAGGCGACGAGTAAGCAAAAAGATCAATTGAAACTCGAAAAAGCGATTGTTAATTATGATACCAATACGCTTAATAACCAATTATCCTTTACGACGAACGCTGATGTTTTATTGAGAATGGGACAAGCTTTCCTCGCCCATAATGATACGCAAGACGCCCAGACTGTCCAAACCAAGTTAGCCGGCGTGAACAGTCCTAAAGCTAAGTATTTAAAAGCCTTGTTAAGTCTCAATGCCGCTAAGAACGAAGTTAGCGACGCCCAAAAGAAGTTAGATGACGCCAACAAGATTGATGGCAGTAAAGATAAGGACAAAGACAAGAAGGTGGATTCGGCTAAGTCGGACTTAAAGAACGCGCAGAGTGACCAATCAGCAGCGCAAAAACAAGTCGATCAGGCCAAGCACAAAGTGGGTGATTAAATGCAGGTATTGTCATTTGAATATAAGAAAAAGAAGTGGAAATTGATTGCTTATATTGTGGGTGGCGCCCTTCTGCTAATCATCTTGCTAATTGCCGCGCTTACTGGTCAATTGCAAGAAAACAGTTGTGATAACTCAACCACTACAGAAACACAATTAGATAGTAAGAGCATGACGGAAAATGCCAAAAATATCTATGCGCACTGGAAACAGAAGTATGGTGCAACGCCACAAGCGGCAGCCGGTATCTTGGGCGTCTTACAACTAGAAAGTCGCCTTGATCCTAAGTCCGTCAATTCAAGCTCCGGGGCCACGGGCTTAGCCCAGTGGTTAGGCGGCCGAAAAGATAAGTTGGAAGACTTAGCCCACAAAGAAAACAAACCAGCGATGAATCTCGGCGTGCAGTTGGACTATCTCGATCAAGAATTGAACAGTAGTTACTATGCGTCAAACAAGCAGATCTTTAAGTATACGGACGTGCACAAAGCGACCAAAGCCTGGTTAATGGATTATGAAGGCATGAGCAAGAACCCGGAACAATGGTATTTAAGCCAAAGATACGGTTATGCCGATCACTGGTATTCCGTGTTGGGTGCAAGTGATCCCGTGGCCGGTAATACGTTAGACAATGCGAGTTCCGGCAATCTGACCGAGCTAGGCTGCGATAATGACCCGAGCTATTCCGGCGGTAGTATCGTTAAAAACGCAGAAAGTATGAAAGGCGATTTCTACTATGTTCAAACTCACCCCAGCCCCAATTTAGGCAGTGATTTAAAGAATCCCAGCAAAACTGGTGGAACTGATTGTTCGGGCTTTGTCTGGTTAGCGCTTAATAAAGCTGGTTACAAGGTACCGGCCAATATGGGCTGGTTTACCGGCACGATGGCTAGTGACGCCAAAGGTAGCCATCAATACTTGAAACAAATCAGTGAAAATGACGCGAAAGCTGGCGATATTGTGATTGTTAATCAAGGCGCCGGAGCCGGCAACAACGGGCATACCGCCATTCTGCTAGGCAAATGGCAAGGTAAAGCCACCAAGATCATTGAGCAAGGTGGTGTCGGCGACAAGGTTAACGAAAGCACCTTTGGCACCGCCTTTTATAGCTTACTAAGTGGTAGCGATGTAACGTTAGCCCGGCCAATCAAGAAGTAAGGAGGAACCAACAAATGAAGCGGAGCGTGGTTTTAAGTATTGCACTTGGTGGTTTGATCTTAATTATGTCATTAGGAACGAATGCCTATCAACATAGCCAAGTTAAGCAGGCACAACAGCAGATCAGTCGTTTACAAAAACAGAAGCGACAAGTTAACCAGCAATTGACTAAAGCCAACCAACAAAAGCAGTTATTGAGCACCCAAATTGACAGTTATAAGACCTACCAAAATAATAAAGACAAAAGTCAGGCTGAACTTAGCTTTAATACGGTAGTCACCAAGTTCTTTAGGGTCATGAACAACTTTAAGCCCAAGACCTACGGACAGCGTAAAGATGGCGTGAAAGACTTGATTTCCGACAAGCTATATCAGCAATACTTTTCAAATAAGGGCACTTATGGTGATAGCAATAGTGTTTCAGCTAAGTTAAATCAACTGAACCTGTATACGCAAAGTAAGCAGGGGCAAAATATGAAAGGCTTGGCCGTTGTCAGTTACGAAAGTAAGAGTGGCGACAACGACTGGCAAAAGGCGACGGTACTTTATCAGGTGACTTTCGATACCACCACGGATCGAATCACTGCGGTACAAAATTTAGGCAGCAGTTTTAAAGCCAGTGACCTTAATTAAGCGGGTTGGTAAAGACCTAGCGGTAATCGTGGTGATTTTAGCCGTTGGTGGGTTTGCCAGTCATCAATATGTCAACCACGTAGAAAAGCAGCGACCAATCGTGACGCTGGCTAAGCACCCTAAAAAAGTGTTGTTCTTCTATCGCGATGATTGCCCGGATTGCCAAGCTATTTTTCACCGAATCTATTGGCACAACGTCATTAGCCATAACGTTGTTTTTATTAACATGAATCAATCGCAGAATCGGCACTACATTCAGCAATATCAATTAACGTCAGTCCCAACCTTGATCCATGGCAAGCAACGATACTCCGGTACCAACCAACAAAGGATTAAACAGATAGTAGGTGATTAGATGAAAGACAAATTATTAAACAGCGTTAAAGTCAGCTGGCCATATCTACTAACGCTAATCATTGGCTTGTATTTAGCGGAGATTTTAGCTGGATCAGTCATGGCCTTGTCGCACTATAAGCTAACTTTTGCGGATCATATGCCAACGGTGTTAAAGCAGTTAGCCTTACACCCCTGGCGCTATTACAACTTGTATTTGGGCCAAAAGAATCCGGTATTAATTATCGTCAGTATCGGTGTGGTCCTATACACCATTTATTTTGCCTTGAAACGGAACAGCAAGCATAAAGCTTGGGAAACTGCGGACACTGAAACCCACGGGAGTGCGGCCTGGGGGAATCTAAAAGAGTTGAGTGACCATTACTTTAGTATTACTGCTAAAGATCTCACCGCAGCGTTTAACAAGAGTACCAAGGCAGAAATCCTCAAATCATTAGTGGATCGAGAAAAGTCAGCGAAAGGAGGAGATTAACATGAATGGGACAATTTTAGGGATCGTAGATAAGAAGATTGTTTACCAGAATAACAGTACCAAACCCAACCGGAACATTTTTGTGGTCGGGGGTCCTGGATCATATAAGACCCAATCAGTCGTCATTACCAACCTGTTTAACGAAACGGAGAACAGCATTGTCGTGACCGATCCGAAAGGTGAATTATACGAAAAGACGGCCGGTATCAAACTAGCCCAGGGTTATCAAGTACATGTCGTCAACTTTGCCAACATGGCGCATAGTGATCGCTACAATCCTTTTGATTATATTCAACGGGATATTCAAGCCGAAACCGTGGCAACAAAGATCGTGCAAAGTGAAAATGCCGAAGGTAAAAAAGACGTGTGGTTCAGTACCCAAAGACAGCTTTTGAAGGCTTTAATCCTGTTTGTCATGAACCACCGGTCACCAGAACAACGAAATTTGGCGGGCGTAACGCAGGTCTTACAAGAAAATGACGTTGAAGCCGAGGAAAAGGGTGCGGATAGTCCGCTAGATACCTTGTTTCTTGATCTAACTATGACTGATCCAGCGAGACGCGCTTATGAGTTAGGTTTCAAAAAGGCTAAAGGAGAAATGAAAGCCAGCATTATTGAAAGCCTGTTGGCGACCATTTCGAAGTTTGTTGACAAAGAAGTGGCCAATTTTACCAGCTTTTCAGACTTTGATTTAAAAGAGATTGGCAAAGCCAAAGTAGTACTGTATGTGATTATTCCGGTCATGGATAATACCTATGAAAGCTTCATCAATCTGTTTTTCTCACAATTATTTGATGAATTATACAAATTAGCCGCCGATCATCACGCTAAATTGCCCCACCAAGTCGACTTTATCCTTGATGAATTTGTCAATTTAGGGAAGTTTCCCAAGTATGAGGAGTTCCTAGCGACGTGTCGGGGGTACGGCATTGGCGTGACGACAATTTGTCAAACCTTAACCCAGCTCCAAGCCTTGTATGGCAAGGATAAGGCCGAGAGTATCTTAGGAAATCATGCCGTTAAGATTTGCTTAAATGCCGCTAATGATGTGACCGCTAAATACTTTAGTGATCTGTTAGGAAAATCAACTGTGAAAGTGGAAACGGGTAGTGAGAGTACCAGTCATAGCAAGGAAGAAAGCCACAGCAAGAGCGATAGTTACAGCTATACGAGCCGTTCGCTCATGACGCCCGATGAAATTATGCGGATGCCCGAAGACCAGAGCTTATTAATCTTTAGTAATACACGGCCGGTCAAAGCTACAAAAGCGTTCCAATTTAAACTATTTCCAGGGGCTGATCATTTGGTTAACTTGTCACAGAATGAGTATCAAGGCCAACCAGAAGCCAGCCAAGAAACCAACTTTAAGAATAAGGTAGATAAGTGGAATCAGACGGTTAAAGCACAACACCAAGCAAAAAAAGACGATCAAACAACCGATGACGAAGAAGACAAATTGCAGGATAATATCGATCAAGAATTAGAGTCTAGACATAAGAAGATGCTTGGATAATGGAGGACATATTAATGAAAAAATATTGGAAATATATAATCGCTGTGATGACAGTGTTGCTGATTGCTGTCGGTCTAACCGCCTGCGGAAAGTCTACAGCACAAGATTTGCAAAGCCATCAGTGGACATTTGCTTCTAGCAAAGATAATGGTATGGCCACTACTGCAAAGTTTTCAAAAAGCAACTTAACACTTACCCAAGCGGGCTTTAGCGAAGTTTATACTTACAAGTTGATTGAAAACAAGGGCAATGAACAAATTAAGTTCATTGGTAAAAATAGTGTTTCAGGTAGCACAGAAACACGTTTGTTTAAGATTAAAAAGCAGTCAGACAAATATAAACTAACACCAATTAACACACTGGCTAAAAGTGATACTGGTACGGTCTCACTCATTCCCAAATAGACAAAGGAGGATTTTAAAATGACAGAAATTATTCAATCAGCTATTTCACACTTTTTCGAATGGCTACTGTCTGGTTTGTTAGATGGTTTATTCAACATCTGTAAGGCCATCATTGACCAAGCCAATCAAAGCTTGCCGATTATTAAAACGTGGTATGCCATCTTCCTATCCTTTGCGACATCGTTAGTCGTTGTGGTTGTCCTTGGGCGTATTGTGATGACAATTCTAAAAGAGGCGGACGAAAGTACCGATGTGACTTGGGCTAATATCATCATGGACGGGATTAAATCAGCGGCCGTGATTCCGGTTTTCGTGTTCTTACAAGGCTTTATTCAAGGTTCAATTACCTTGCCCCTGCTAAAGTATATGTTTAATTCTGATCAGCAGTTTACTGCTAAATCGATTACCGGCATGAATAAAGTACCTGGGCTAAAAGATGTTGGCATTTCGCTACCCTTACAGATTTTGTTTCTGCTAATCTTCACTGTCGTAACCGTCGTGTTCTTTATCAAAATGTGTGTGTTTGTGGCTGATATGGCGTGGTATAACCTGACAATTCCTTTAGCTGCAATGAGCATGGCGACTGAAAGCTTTGATTATAGTGGTACGTGGTGGAAGAAGTACATTTATTACAATGCTTCCATTATTAGCCAGGTGCTTTGTATGTCATTATCAGTGTGGTGTTTCACTAATATGGCTAAATACGGGTTTATTGCTTTTATTGCTTCAATCGGATTCGGTTTTCTGGTGGTCAAAACACCTGACGCCGTTAAAGACTTTTGGGCTTCAACCGGTGTGACTAAAAGTGCTGGTATGGGTGCCATGAGAATGTTTCAAAATTATTTCCGTAACCACTAGGAGGAAAAATAGTTATGAAGAAAATCGCACACTGGTTATTGGAAAAAGCCAAAAAAGATATGCGAACCGACCCTTTTGCAACACCTTCACGGCGGACTAAGTTGTCTTACTATTTTGATAACTTAGTTAGCATGGTCTTCTATATAATGGGAATTTACCTCATGTTAATGGATTTATACCAAGAGCTTTTCACGGCGAACCATACCGATTTTTTAGGAACTGCGCTAATGGCCTTAGTTTTACTGCTGGGTGGCTTATTATTCCGTTGGTCAGCCTATGCAGATCTCAAAGCCATCAACCGGTATCAACATTATTTGAAGCAACAATCGATAGAGCAACAACAAGAATTGCGCCGTAAAACTTGGTTGAAAGCGGCTGAACAAGGTAAAACAGAATTAGATCAAAAACTTAATCACAAGGAGTGAACGAACATGACCACTGTTATCTTAGCTGAAAAACCCAGTCAAGCCCGTTCATACGTCCAAGCCTTTCAAAAGAGCACCAAAAAACAGGGTTACTATACGGTTAGTGACCCTGTTTTGCCCGAGAATACGCTTGTCACGTATGGTCTCGGACACTTAGTTGAACTAGCCACACCGGATAAATATGATCGGAAATACCAGCAATGGGCCTTATCTAATTTACCGATTTTCCCCGATAAATACAAGTTTGAAGTGTCAGCTAGTAAAAAGGACCAATACGGGATCGTCAAAGACCTGTTAACGAAGGCCGATACCATTATTGTTGCTACCGATAGTGGTCGGGAAGGCTCCAATATCGCATGGTCAATCATGAACCAAGCCCAGATTGACGTTAAAAAGAAGACCATTAAGCGGCTATGGTTGAATAGTTTGGAAAAAGACGCCATTATTACCGGATTCAAAAATCTTGGCGATTGGCACAAAGACTATTTGGCTTATAAAGAAGCCCAAACCCGTCAAATTAGCGATTGGTTAATTGGAATGAATGGTAGTCCCTTATACACCTTGTTATTAAGACAAAACGGGGTACGCGGGATATACTCAATTGGTCGCGTGCAGACGCCAACCTTGTATATGGTCTATCAAAGGGACCAGGCAATCAAAAACTTTAAGCCGGAACCTTATTTTGAGCTAAATGCGGAAATTTTAGCTAATCAGCAAAAATTTGTCGCAAAATTAGACCCCTATCAGCGATTTAAAGACGAAGCAGGGCTAATGACATTCATGCAAGCTAAACACGTTCAGAAAGGCTCACAGGACGGTTTTATCAAGGACGTCCAAAAACAAGGCAAAAAACGAGCTAGTCCCCAACTATTCTCGCTATCTAGTCTCCAAAGTGCCATGAATAAACGTTATCACGCCAGTGCCAGCCAAACCTTAGCGGCTATTCAAAGCTTATACGAAGACAAACTACTCAGTTATCCCCGCACCGATTGTGCTTATATCACTGATGAAGAATTTGAGTATTTAGTGGCTAATCTGACGAAGTATCTGGGGTTAGTCTCTAAACAAGTCGCTTTAACCAATACCACCCCAAATAAGC
>Ga0214872_100195_pt1 | contig 21679 bp, 18 predicted proteins | sample Stichaenrichm18X_FD_168614 | JGI IMG/M metagenome (GOLD analysis project Ga0214872, IMG submission 168614) | Xylose enriched microbial communities from anaerobic bioreactor in Madison, Wisconsin, United States - 18X | ecosystem: Engineered > Bioreactor > Anaerobic > Unclassified | place: USA... | reverse complement strand
AAGAGATTTTATTTCAACAGCATCGTTTACACAAAAAGATAATGGACAACTCTCATAATCATTTAACCCTACAATAAGTGCTTTCTTCATACATCTTCCCCTCCTATAAGACCCCACTGTCTTTCATTAGTGTACTCGGACGAAGTATTTTAAAGTCTTATTTCTCCGAATTCCAGCACATCAGCAATTCTCTCGCTGGCATGTCCACCATGAAGGACTGACCGCCTTGAATCATTATCTCCTTAGACACCCTATCACTCCGGATCTGTGTTTACAATCACAAGCGCTCTACAATTAACTTTGATAGGTCCGAATTCCTAATCAACGCCGATCGATAACTTTATATAATTTTATGAAAGCATCTTCGACTCTATTTTGGGCTGCAACACTATAGCTCTTCGTTTTTTCTTTAATTATATCCCAATCATCAAGAACCTTCTGGCAATTCGATATTATTTCGTCAGATGACATTTTATAAGAGTGACTCAAATATCCGGAATTCGTTTCATTCCAAAAGGCCACATATTCTCCAATACCAATATCATCAGCTAAATTCTTAGTCTTTACGCCATATGCAATCGGGAGAAAAGGAACATTAAAAATTGTTGAAACAACATTAGAATGAAATCTCATACAAATTGCCATAGTATAAGAATTCCAATTGGTAATTGCTTGGTTAATATTCTTATACTCAAACAAACGAACAGATGTCTTATCAGATAACTTGGAATAAATACGGTGAATCAATAAATCATCTGAGTCCTTATAGAATGCAATGAGATCGACGTAATATCCCTGAGCAATCAAAGAATTAACAACATTCATCCAAACATCAGCCTGTTCATCAATTATATCAGGCGACAAATTGGCAACAGCAATTCCTAATCTTTTTACATCATTGTCGCCCATGACTTCATTTTCATATTTATGTATATCAGAAGCGAAGGCTACATCCGGCATCCCGAAAATGCTCATTGACTTGGGAATTAAAGCGGCCTTCAAAAAATGAGAATTTCGTGTTGCAAATAAATCTGTTTTTCTCGCAATATATTGCCACCGTCTTACATTATTCTTTGATATTTTATCGTTAACTCCAAATCCAAAAAAGCAAACGCGCTTCCTACGCAGTTTCCAATAATTAACAATTATTTCCAAAAATATTAGCTTTTTGGTGTTTTCAGTAGGAAAGATTCCTCCTGGTCCAATAATTAAGACATCATTATTATTTGCTTCTGAAAAGAGTTTTTCATATTTCCATTCAATTTGTCTAATATTCTTTTTTGATTTCAGAGAATCATATTTCTTATGCATCGGAATAGTAATTAAATAGCTATTATTATGTGATTCCAAATGTTCTATCATAGTAGACAGAAGCAAATCGTCTCCATAATTTTCATAGCCAAAGAATCCCCATAACAGAATACGTGTCTGTCTGTCTGTCTGTCTGTCTGTCTGTCTGTCTGTCTGTCTGTCTGTCAAAGATTTTCTCCTGCTTATTCATTATCGTCAATCTTTTTCCAATCTAATATCACATCAATTCCCGACTCTTCTCCAGTGCTGCTTCGATCGTCTTATCCATATCGTAGTACTTGTATTCACCAAGACGTCCGCCGAAGATTACATTCTGCTCCTGATCGGAAAGCTCTTTATACTTCTGATAGAGCACACCGTTCTTCTCGTCATTCACAGGATAATAAGGCTCATCTCCCGGCTTCCACTCGGAACTGTACTCCCGGCTGATTACGGTCTTCGGCAGATCATTTCCTTCATCATCTTTCCCGTACTGGAACCACTTATGCTCAATGATACGAGTCCATGGTGTTTCACGATCTGTATAATTCACAGCGGCATTACCTTGGAAATTTGGTTTGCCCAAAACTTCCGTTTCAAAGTGAACTGACCGGTATTCAAGATATCCCAGCCTATACTCGAAAAAAGCATCGATCGGGCCTGTGTAGATAATCTTATCTGCCACACTGTTCCAATGATCACGATCAGATAAGTAATCAACACCGGTCTTTACTTCTATCCCATCAAGCATTTTCTCTACCATCTTGGTATAGCCACCGATCGGAATGCCCTGATAAAGAGCGTTAAAGTAATTATTATCAAAAGTCAAACGCACCGGCAATCTCTTAATAATGAAAGCTGGAAGATCCTTGCAATCCCTGCCCCACTGCTTTTCTGTATACCCTTTGACAAGCTTCTCGAAAATGTCTCGGCCAACAAGAGAAATCGCCTGCTCCTCGAGATTCTTCGGCTCTCCCTTGATTTCTTGTCTTTGTTCCTCAATCTTGGCCGCCGCTTCTTCCGGTGTGACTACACCCCACATCTTATTGAATGTGTACATATTAAAAGGCATGGAGTAAAGCTCACCCTTGTAGTTCGCCACAGGAGAATTGGTGAAGCGATTAAATGTAGCGAAGCGTTGAACATAATCCCAGACGGTCTTATTATTCGTATGGAAGATATGTGCTCCGTACTTGTGAACGTGGATGCCTTCAATATCTTCTGTGTATACGTTACCAGCAATGTTTGGACGCTTGTCAATCACAAGGACTTTCTTTCCAGCGTCTGTTAGTTCTCTGGCACATGTGCCTCCGTAAAGACCGGATCCTACTATCAAATAATCGTACATGGGTGAATCAACTCCTTCTTACGAATCGCCTTGTAATTTTATTATCAAGAGCCTTATATAATATTGGATCTTTATAAATATATAATAGAAAGCAATATATAATCGAATAAATAATAAATGTTATCATAAGGCGAATAATAGACGGATATTTTAACATCTTGAATACAAAAAATGTCGGTAATCCAGCTATGATAGAGAGAAGAAAATAATGTAAAAACTTTATATCCTTAGAAACTGTTGATAATACATCTCTACCCAAAATCACTTGAGCAATCAAAACTAAAAACTCGGCAACTGTTGTTGCTAGAGCCGCACCTGTTGCTCCCCAAAATGGAATCATTATAAGATTAAGTATAAAATCTGAAGAAGCACCTATGATTACTGAATAAAGGACCTGTCTCTCCCTATTTAGAGGAGTCAAGATTTGCACACCAATAATTCCAGTCAAACCATTTGGCAAAACAGCCAGTGTTATTACCTGCATTGCCAACACGGCACCTAAATATTGCCTGCCAGCGATAAAGAGAATACAATCTCTGGAAGCAAGTAAAAAATAAATAACAATAGGAAATGCCAAGAAAAAAATAGTATTTAATGCTGATGCCATCAACTGTTTAAATTCATTTTTAAGATTATTCTTGACATAAAAAGACATTCTTGGCAATAAAACATTTCCTAATGAAACTACCACTCCTGTTAATAAACCTTTAAACTTTACAGCAGCTGTATAAAGCCCTACTTGTGTATCATCACGCATAAAGCCGAGCATAACAGTATCTAAGTTTGTATATATTGAAACAGTTACATTTTGAGCAAAAAGAATAAAGATAGGTCCTAAGTGCTTTTTAAAGTTATAATTTGAAAATTTCTTAAAACTTATATATCTATGAAGTCTGAGGAAATTAAGAATATTTGATCCTACATTAGCGAAAACAAATGTAAAAGCATACACTCTATAGTTCGATGCTTTATGGACAAACATAAACATAAGAACCACAGAAATAGCCTTGAAAATTATGGAACGTATGGTTATATAATCATATTTTTCAAGTGCTTGGTACAACCAATTTGCGCCAAACATGTTAAGAACGATATTTATTCCTTCAATAAAAAACAGCACTTTATCTTGGCTAAATCTTGGTATTGTAAAAACGCAAATAATATATGTGATACTTACAAGAACAGTTGCTATCAAATTGATTATTAGTATTTCTTGAGCTGTTTTTGATAGTTCATCTTTATTATCACGTACTTGAGCGCAAGCACGCACACCATATGTTGGAATACCAAGAGAAGCTACCATCATAAAATAGTTAGCAACAGAAGCAGCAAAATTCACCTTCCCGTTTCCGGCAACTAGAAGTACTCTAGAAACATATGGAAACGTAATAAGAGGATATAAAAAGCTTGATGCTGTGAGAATCACATTCATCAATGCATTATATTTTATTGAATGCGTTTTATTTTCTGCTTTTTCCATAAGTGATTTATCTCAATCAACAAAAATTTTTTTTACGTCTGATTTAAAACTTAGCGGCTCATTTTTTATTGTTTCTCTGTACTCTTCAAAATCCGCCTGTGCATCAGAGAAATTGTCAAAGCAATATTTAATTTTTTCTATTATAGCGTCATATTCTTTTTTCTTATCATCAAATTTATATTTACTAGGGATAGGTATATCTTTATAGAATCCTGCTGCCCCACGCTTTCCGGTAATTACACAACATCCACACATCGCGGCTTCTCTTGGAAATCTGTCTTTTCCAGGGTGATTTCCAAAGTCAACATATACCTTACTTGTTTCCAAGCATTTCCTTACTTCATCATTTGTCATTCCGATTAACGGCTTCCATCTCATTGAAGGATCTTTTGAAATTAGATGTTTTGTAAATTCTTTCCCTTTCACTGGATTGTATAGCACAACGTTTTTTCGCGGCATATCAATTCTAGAATTATGTATATAGTCTAAATTAATATAATCAGACAGGTAGATAATATTCTCAAAATTATTTTTCTTTAAAAAATCTATAGCATAATAGCTTTGTGCCAGATTCAACCTTATCCTCATGTTGATTTTACTAATGGGGTACTCTACCTTTTCCCATGCTTTATTTTTAAAATAGCCGCCAATTCCAGCAATTCCTCTAGTATGATACGCTGACTTTATACTCTCATATTTCATGTAATTATCTACACTCAACCACCATACAACTATAAAAGCACTATTAAAAAGGAACAAATAGCTTATAAATGTTTCAGGAAGTACAACCACAACGTTGTTTCTATCTTCTATTTGATCAACAAAGCAATAATCATTTACATATATTTCAAATGACTTTGGTGTAGGGTTCGCAACATGTCTCGTATAGGCTATCTTAGCATTTAAATGATTATTCCTTAATTCTTTTACTAATTGGTGGAGTAACTCTGTTCCTCCTGTTTTTACTCCAGAAGGACACACAACATAAATATCTCGACCATCAGCACAATGCAACATCTTATTAATTCCTTTCGTATTCCAATCTTGTGCGTATGAAGAGGTATATAACCACTCCATAAATATATATAATTTTAAAATTTGTTTCTGCTCCTCCTGAAATAATAGAGTATAAGAGGAGGAAAAGAAGAGGCCATAAGAATGTATTATGTATACCTTTGTTCTTTATCATTTGTATGATCACATAAATGTATAATATTATCGTAACTGGTCCATACATTAAGTAGAAGCAGATGATATCGCTATGAGGAAAAGTGGGAAATCCTCGCATTCTCGTTTCTTCTTGAAGATTTGTGAACCAGCCAGAAATTCCAAAAGGATGATCTTTTATAATGTCTAATCCAATTGCAATTGACCTTGATCTTCCGTCAAAAGAATCATCATTAGCAATATTTCCAGAAAGGAAAGTTGTGAAAATTCTATTTGTCAGTAGAACTTCTTGTATCTGATGACCAAAAATTAAAATCACTGCAACAATAAATATAGCGATCGCAATGATTCTAAGTATACTGTGTCTAATTTCTTCCTTTGTTATATCTTCTCTTCTAAAAATTCCAATTATCCATTTAATGACTAATAAAATAGCAAAAATTCCGACACTATTTCTAGACCCAGACATAACCAACGCAATAGTTGTTATAATTAAGAAAAAATAGTCAAAAGCTTTCTTTTCTTTTATTTCCAATAAATAGAACAGCGTAATAGCACATATTATCCCTGTTCCACCAACATCAAGATTTGATGCATGATACCTGCTTCCTTCAGCGACCGAAGATGAAAGAATTCGATTTATGTAAACTGAAACTACATTTAAAAACAGAAAAGCATAAAAGAATGACTTTAATTGTTCATAATTTTGAGCTGAATATATTGTAAGTATTAGAAAGCTCAATCCAACGAATAATGTTAAATACATTTCATATGAATGCATCGTAAAAACATTATTCTTAAAAAGTAGCTCCCTTATTAGAAAATATATAGAGACCAGTCCTACAGAATAAACCTTATGGTACAGGAAAAGGATAATACCAATAATAAGGATAATTAACTGTACAATGCCGAATCTATAATCAAGCCATTTATAGTCAATGAAACTAGGCGTTGCATTATGATAAAGCTCAAACATTCCAAAAAAATCATCCGGCATAATCATCAAGAACAATAGGAGAAGTAAGCTGATGCAACCTTTATATAAGTAAAAATGCTTATCTTCAATGGAGATAAAACTATTACGATACCTCATTAATTTTTATCCTCTGATCCTAGCAATTGTATCTGCCACCATATTCACCATTGCAATTTGTCCTGTGCTAAAATGTCTATAATCTTTTAAGTATAGTTCTCTGCTTTTTCTTCTTGCTTCAATTATTCTCTTTTGTTTCTCTTTAGGAACCTCTTTCATTGAAGACGACTCGTTGTGCTTCACGCAAACTTGCGGATCATAATATGCAGAATAGCCTTTTTTCAGCAATCTCTCCGCCAGAATATCTTCCTCGCCATAAAGGAATGTTGTTTCGTCCATATAATCAACTTCATGCAATGCTTTCGTATCTAGGAGCATACAGCATCCATATACACGATAAACTTTTCTTGGAGTATCATTATATTTTCTCCTATAATTACGCTCAGCTGCAATACCATAGGTTAAGCTCTTAAAAGTAGGACGTCTGCAGTAAGGAGCACAAACTGTATTATCTCTCGTAATTATTTTGGGACCTATTACTGCGACCTGATCCTGTTTTTGAATTGTACTGATCATGTGCTCTAGGACATTTTGATTCAAAATTATAACGTCATTATTTAATATCCAAGTATATTCATAGCCATGCTCATATGCATATCGAATTCCGATATTATTTCCCGCCGCATAGCCAGCATTTGTTTTATTGGCAAAGAAAATATAATTCATTTCCTGACTATTTTCTTCCAAAACTTTTGCTGATTCATTTGGCGAGCAATTATCAACAACAAATATGTCATATTCTTTATATGACAAATCAGACAATTTTTTTATAAGTTTCAAGGTTAAATCATAAGTTCCATAATTCAAAATTACAATCAACACCTTGGGCTTATTATTTTCTTTTACTTGGTTCATAATCTCATTCCATATTAACTAATCGACTCATTATCGATTTTTAAATTGTACATATGTTTTCTTAGCTTTATAAAAAATGCATCCCCAGAATGCATATTGCCTCCATGATTTTAGTATGCTTTCAGCCAAGATTTGATGTCTTTTTCCAAGCAGGTGAATATACGCCTTATATGTAGAAATATTGTCCTTAACCTTGCTATATTCTTTCTCCGAAAAAGAGTCTGACAATAACATTCTTTCACATATCTTTATATTCCAGACAATATAATTTCGCGCCCACTTTTCTATTACCAACGGTGTAAGATTTTCATTATCAAGATCTTTTTTTATTAAAGACCAAGCTGTAATAGCAGTTTCGAATTTACTTGTATCTGCGCTTTTTGTAGCCGAAGAAAATGTATATCGATAATGATAAATCGGCACGTCAACAAAACAAGCATCATTGGCCTTATGAATAACCTGCCACGAAAATAGTGCATCCTCTGCCTGATAAATATCTTCTCTAAACCTTGTCTTTCCAATCAGTTCTCTTCTGTAAATTTTATTCCAAGCCCATCCACCTATCTCTGAAAAGAATGCTTTTGTTAACTCTCCTTTTCCCCTCCAATATGAGGATTTCAGAATATTATTTGATTTCTTTAACACGGAGAAATTTTGGTATTCATCTTTTAGATTAAATGCAACAAAATCTGCACCTCTTGCTTCCATCTCGCGAATACATATTTCGTAACCATCTAGATCAACGGCATCATCAGCATCTACAAAGGCGACGTACCCCCCCCTAATAGAATCAATGGCTGCATTTCTTGCTGCACTCACCCCTTGATTTAATTTGTGAATCACCCGAACAAATGAATATTTTTTAGCATAATTATCACAAATATTGGGGGAATTATCAGATGATCCATCATCTACAAGGATGATCTCCTTGTTCGGATATGTTTGTCTCACTAATGAATCGAGACACTGCTCCAAATATTTTTCTGCGTTATACACAGGGACAACTATGCTCAAAAGTTCCATTACGAATAGGCTCCTACTAATGTTTTTATTAATCCCCAAAAAAATGATCTTCCAGCATCAGGCACAAACAATGATAAATCGGAAGATGACACTCCTGAATCTTATACGTTTCCGTCTCCGGAGCTTTGATTGCCACATCAGCAACTTCAGCAAGCTTTCCGCCTTTTGCTCCGGTAAGTCCTATAACTTTTATTCCATCAGCTCTTGCAACAACAGTGGCATTGATCACGTTCTTACTGTTGCCAGATGTACTAATACCAAGAAAGACATCTCCCGGTCTTCCGAAACCATAAAGTTGCTGTGCAAACACGCCCAGCCCATCGACATCGTTGATATAAGCAGTTGTCAGTGCTTCATGCGCAACGAGTGGAATCGCCATCAGGCTCTGTTCCAGATTCTTTGCAAGTCCAGGTCCCAGTTCTGGATCTACCTCAACCAACTTCTCTGCGAACTTCTCTGGTACCGGTCTTGGCTTCTCGAAGCGTTTCATCAACTCCCCTGCAATGTGTTCAGAGTCTGCTGCTGATCCACCGTTACCTGCTACAAGGAGCTTTCCTCCATGTTCATAGCAATCAACAAGCATGAGATATGCGTCTTCAATACTCTGTCTGCACACATCCAGTTTCGGATAACGTTCTACAAGTAGATCAATGTGTGCCTGCTGCTTTGGTTCTAGCATGTTCCCTTACTTCCTATCTGATAATCTTGTCTACAAAGTCGAATAACGAATCTACGGTCATCTCTTGACCGTAATCTTCATTCCCAATTAAAGCCGTATGGCATCCTGCATTTTTTCCGGCTCCAATATCGTGCTTTCCATCGCCTATCATCCAAGACGATGTAAGATCAATATTAAAATCATCCGCTGCCTTCAGCAGCATTCCCGGTTTCGGCTTCCGGCAATCGCAGTCAATCTTGAGTTCCGGTACTTCTCCCTCAAACCCTTTGTCTGGGTGGTGCGGACAAAAGTAAATAGCATCAAGATACGCGCCCTCCTGTCCGAGAAGTGTCTCCATCTTATTGTGGATTTCGTCAAGCTGTTTGAAGGTAACCTCTCCTCTTGCCACTACCGGTTGATTCGTTACAACAATGGCAAGATAGCCAGAAGCGTTAATCTTCTTTATGGCTTCCGCGACTCCCGGAAGCAGTTCAAAGTCATCTATATTTCTCAGAAATCCTACATACTTGTTGATTGTTCCATCACGATCTAAGAAAATTGCTTTCTGCTTATTCTTTAGGTTCTTCGCCTGAACTGTCCCGTTTTCAAAATCCTTGCAGACAGCTTCATATCGCTCAGGTGTGCCCATATCCTTCACATATTCGGGGCTGTCATAGCAGAACATCTGGCCGCTGCCACAGAACGGTTTTAGAATTTGACGATCTAGGTCAACTTTTATTAGCTTTCCTGTAGCTTCATCGACAGTACCAATCCGTTCCGCTTCTTTTACTAAACCATCCAATACGGAAGCATTGAGTACATGAAGTCCGGCATTTACACGGTTCTTGTACCACTGTGGCCGTTTATCTTCCTTCGTAAGCCACTGCGTAACTCTTCCATCCCTATTAGCAATAATCAATCCACTATCATATGGATGTGAATTTGGATGCGTGAAAAGAGTGACAAGACCGCCTTTTTTCTTGTGATAATCAACCAATCGATTAAAATCGATGTCGAATATACTGTCCGCATTAAGGAGAAGGAAGTCACCGTCAAGCTTTCCCTCTGCTCTCATCTTCACAAGGGCACCGGCATTACCAAGAGGTGTGTCCTCGACAAAGTAATCAATCTTCACACCAAGCTTCTGACCATCGTCAAGGTAATTGACGATCTTATCGGCCTTATAAGAAACTGTCAGAATCAGGTCCGTGAAGCCTTGATCACGGAGACTGATGGTCTCCCGCTCAAGCACTGGAACTCCATCGATTGGGATCAATGGCTTCGGAATATCCGGGAAGAGTTGTGAAATTCGTGTACCTCGGCCACCGGCCATTATTACTACTTTCATTTAACTCCTCCCTCTACATATCCTTACTTAATAGCTTCTTCTGCAATCGAATAAACCGTTTTATATGCCTCTATCGATTTTGAAATATCAAAACGCTTTACACGCTCCTCATTGGCTTTTCCTTCAGCAATGCGACTGCTACTGTCAAACATAACTTTCATAAGTTCGACCAGCCCATCTACATCATCTGGTGAGGACATAAATCCGGAATCTTGAAGCGCATCTGTATTGCCTCTTATATTGCTTGCAATACACGGAAGGCCGCTTGCCATTGCTTCCATAAGAGCCCCCGGAAGGCCTTCTTGGTAAGAAGGAAATAAGAAACAATCCGCTGCCTTAAGAAGTTCTTTCACATCAGTCCGATATCCAAGAAGTTTGACACTCTTCTCTAAACCTAGATCATGAATATCTTTCTCGAGCTCTTCTTTCTTCTCACCATCGCCAGCAATTAGAAGAACTGCCTGAGGATTATTCAATTTCTTCATTGCTTGAAGAAGGACCTTGTGGTTTTTCCTGTCGATGAGTTCTCCCACATTCAGGAAGACTACTTGATTTGGTTTTACACCAAGCTCTGCTCTCTTCTTATCTCTATCAACATCAACTTCTTGAAAGTCTTTAATATTTACTCCAACGCCGGGGTGAAGAATAGCCTTTCCATTCTCTCGGAGCTTAAATGTTTGTGCTACTCGATAATCTTCCTGGTTGATGGTTATCAGCATATCTGTCCAACGCGCCAAGAACTTTTCTACAGGATAGAAAACAAGCCAGTTCTTCTTCGGCGCTCCTTTCCAGAAATGGAACCCATGTGCCTGATAGATTACATAGATAGGTTTTTCGCCCTTCTTAATCCGCTCTTTATTGATTTCATGGGCACAAACTCTGCCTAACACACCGCCAGTTGGGGTATTGCAATGGATAACGTCGTACCCCCCCCTCACGATTATTTTGCACAATTCATCGTGAGCTTTTTTGTTATTTCTGCCTAAAGGATTGCGGTCAAGATCGATATGCAAAGCCTTGATTCCATACTCCTTGCAATCTTCCTTGTATCCTTCTTTATCTGCCATTGTCATGTTACTGACCATCGTAAAATCGATGCCCATTTCCTTAGCTGCAAGAATGGCAGAACGCATAAACCCATTTATTCTTTTTCCCGATAAGCCGGTAACATATAGCAGCTTCATCCCTTACTCCTCAATAGTTTCTTCTTTCGGTATGTATGTTTCCGGCGTATAATGGATCACCCTTGTCCCACCATCTTCAAAATGGAATGGCACATAAAGCAGATCCTTCATCGCCTCTTTAACAGCCTGCTTCTTTTCCGGTTGTACGTAGAAAACAAGGAACCCGCCGCCACCTGCTCCGAGAAGTTTGCCGCCAAGAGCTCCGGCATCAATTCCACGCTGATAAAGCGCATCGATACTATCTGTGGTAATGGCTCCACCAGTCTGCCGTTTCAATTTCCACGTGTGATCAAGAAGCCGTCCGAAGTCATCGAGATCACTATTTTTATCTGTCAGAATCTCCTGGGCTCGATCTACAAGATCAAGCATTTCCAGAAGCTGTTTTGTCTTATCGTGATAACCCTTGGCGTTTGCCTTCTGCATGTCGGAACTAAAGCGTGTGAACCCTGTGAAGAACATCAAGAGATTGTCATCCAACTTTTTCTTCCGATCCGGATGAATGATCAAAGGGTAAACATCGTAGGTCCCATCTTTATTGAAGTTAATACGATTAAAACCGCCGAAGGACGCTGCGATCTGATCCTGCCAGCCACCGGCTTCATTACAAAGAACACGCTCCAGATAAATGGCATCATCAGCCAGCTTCTTCTTATCAGCGTATTTGCCTTTCAACGCGTAAAAAGCGTTCAGCATGCCTACAGCGAAAGATGATGAAGTTCCTAAACCTGACCGTGCCGGAAGATCAGCCTCATATGTGAGTCTTAACTCGTGCATATCAAGCATCTTCATAGCATTCCGGATAGCAGGATGTTCGATATCATTTATATTCGTCACACGCTCAATCTTCGAATAAGAGAGCTCCGTACTGTAATCAAAGAAACGAGGAAGGTGTCTCACGATGACATAGCAGTACTTGTCAAATGTGGTTGAAATGACAGCCCCACCATATTCTGTGAAGAAGTCTTTCATATCGGTTCCGCCGCCGAAGAAGCTCATGCGGAATGGTGTTCTTGTGATAATCATAAGTTCCCCTCAATAAACTTTTTGAAATCGTCTACCTTGCCCGATGCAGCATATTTTTTACTGCCGATGCTGTAAGCGTTCTGGCTCATCATGTCATATTCGCTCTCTGGCATCGCCGCTGCTTCCCTTACCTTCTCGGAGAAAGCATCAATATCTCCAGCTTTAATCAGATAGCCTGTTGTACCATCAACTACCTGCTCCGCAATCGCACCTACGTTAAATGCAATAACTGGTCTTGAATACTTATATGCATCGATGATGATTCCGGATTGAGATGCAGAGTTATAAGGAACGATTGCCCAGTCGGCGTTAATGAACACCTTCTTCATCTCTTCGTCAGAGACATATCCGGTCTCAAGCCTGACATTTGGTTCTTTGGAAAGCTTCTTAACCACATCTTCCATTTCCGGATCTACACGGCCAACGACGTCAAAACTCACAGCCGGGCAAAGTCTGACAATCTTCAATAAGTTATCTGCACCTTTGTAAGGATTGATTCTTCCAAAGAAGAGAACCCGATTGGAATGTGTCGGTTCTGTATATCCCGGATATCTTCTCCACAGCTCCATGTATTTCACACGATCTGGAGAAATGTGATATCGCTCTACCATTGCCGGAATATAGGTTTTATTACGAAGAACGATTGTGTCGGCAAGCTTCACCAGCGTTTTGTTGAAGAAATCTACACCCTTTACCTGCCGATCCCCTTCGTGAGGGATCACCTCGTGGATTACGTGGTAAATATATGTCTTGCCTTTCACAGACTTCATAATCGGAAGATTCCACACATGAAGACTCTCGAACCAGATGGCATCGAATTGTGCTTTCTTTACGCGAGAGACAATGGAGTGAAGTAAAGGCAGATCAAATGTCTTCTTCGTTATTCCGGGACGCTTCGGACAATCTACAAGCCAGGTGTGACTGGATTTCTTCAGCGGAACCTTTGGCGTTTTTATCGCCAGAAGGTACACATCAAGGTCCCTATCTTTTCTTAATTCTTCATACATTCCGAATACCGTATCCTGATGATCGGCGTTATCTGAGAATGTAACTAATAACAGTTTCAAATTATTTCCCTCTGATAGACAATATTTCCTAAACAGCAAAAAAGACCGCCCTTTCAGACAGTCTTTCTCTCGCTTTCCTGCCCTACGCTTTCCTCTATTTCAGGTTTTCCAGCCTCTGCCGTCGTCTGCCCTTCTGCCACGCCCTCGGTGCTCTCCTTCATAAACAGGATTTTCGACTATATCTATTGAGCGTCATATATTTAAACGCACAGTTTTTTATATCGTTTTCTCTTCTGTAAGTCATATCGATTTGCTCATCTATTCATTCAGCATTTACAATTTACCCCCATATTTAAAAATTACTGGATTCTCGTAAAAAAGGACTGGATATATCTGGATTTCTGAGATATGGTTTAGACCAAGCAGAAAATTGAAGTTGACCAGAAAGGCGAGGTAAAATATGAAAATAGATGAATTGGATCCCTTCAGCTATAGCATGGAGGATTCAGAAAAACTGGTTGCTTATAGTTTGCTGGACGATCTCAAAAAATCGAATCCTGAAAGGGCGCGAGAAGAAATCGAATCTATCATTTATGCTGACAATGGTGTTTTTCATATCAAGAGCAAAAATCTCGCTCCCTTGATCGACCAGATCGTTGATAGCGATTATGGAAAACTTTTTCAAAGTGCAAGCAATGGCAAGACCCAATTCTCCAGAATCGTGAGAAAAATCCAAACGCGCTCCAAGGGGAAAACAATAGTGGCAGATATGAGTTATGGCTTTTTATATTTTCTCCGGGACTGCTTTACTGCGCTTCACTAACATATAGTCGAATCTGAAAAATTATGATTTTGCAAATGGAGAAAAGAAAATGGATTTGCTTTCAAAGGATGATTTCCTGAAACTTATTGATGAAGGTCAGAACGTTTTTGGTCACTTCTCTGACCCTGTAAGGATCGGAGACGGTGCCTCCAACGATATGATATGCATGTCTGTCGAACAATATGACAAACTGAATAAAGACTTGGATTCGGCAGCTGTTTCTGACATCCGATATTATGTCTTAGAACTCAGCATGCCAGTGGAAATTCGTGATCAGCTTGAAGATTTAGCCAGAAAGCTAGAAATGACGATGGATGAGCTTTTTGCTGCATCCTTAAAGAACTTCATTGATTATGTTAACGAATGCCAGGCAAAAAACGTGCCACTGGAGCACTTGTTTCCTGAAGAATCATCAGATTCTGACGAGATCAAAGTAATCAGATGCTTTCCGGTACACCGTGGCGAAACGCAGGCGCAGGCCAGAAAAAATGCACTACAAAGCAAGCATGAATAATATAAAAGGAGAGCCGGACGCATCCAGCTCTCCCAAGATATGCTCCAAAGAATCGTACCCGATTCTTTATATTGTGTATAATTATTTTAGAGGATGATTCATGCATCCTCTTTTCTGACAATTTCTAATCTGTCATCATAAATAATGATGCGATCTACAATTTTATTGAATTCATCCTTCTTTTGATTAAATGCATCTACTCCGTTCCATTCCCAGCCAAGTGCAGTGCTAATTTCTCGAAACAATTTTTTCTCTTTAATATTTCGACCCTTGCATCCCTTTCCCCGTTTTCCTTTGAGCCGGTCCCTGCATCCCCAGAAATAAATCTCCCTGTTTCCAGCATTTGTTCTCCTGTAGGGTGAGCCGCATTTTCCACAGAACAGCTTCCCATAAAGGAAATGGCTATGACCAGTAGCAATGCGAAACCCCTTTTTCTGATTTTCTTTTCTTCTTTGAAATTCAGCCTGAACTTTATTCCATGTATCCCTATCAATTATTGCTTCATGTCCGTCCGTCACATAATATGAATCATATTCCACATTTGGATCTGGCCTGTGCGTCAGATAATTACATGGCGGATTCTTCTGTAGAAGTTTGTCACCCACATAGGTTTCATTTTTTAATATATACCTCATGGCTCCATCTCTAATTCTTTTTCCATGCAGGCCTCTGCCGCCAGCTTTTTCAATTTCTTCAGAGATCTGTTCAAACGTACATCCTTTTAGAAATAAATCATAGATCATTTTCACAATCCATGCGTCTTCATTTGGCACTGCTTTCCCATTGATATTGCTATACCCGAGTATTTGATTATTCGGAATCTTGTATTCTCCATTTTCAAATTTCTTTTGGCAAACCCAATGCTCATTCCGGGATATGGACTCGCTCTCGCTCTGCGCGATCGTTGCCATCATACCGAACATCAGGAAAGCCGAAGGATCTGCGGTGAAAATTCCTTCCTTCTCAAATTTTATTTCAACCCCATTTCCATGCAGCATCTGCACGTATCTCGTGCAGTCCAGAAGGTTTCGGGAAAATCGCGAAATGCTCTTACACAGGATCAGGTCAATTTTTCCATCAAGTGCATCTGAGATCATCCTCTGGAATTCTGGGCGTTTCTTAGCGTTCGTTCCACTGATGCCTCGGTCAGCATAGATCCCGGCGAATTCCCATTCTGGATTATTGTGGATAAACTCGTTATAATACTTCGTCTGCATTTCAAAACTATCTGCCTGATCGGCACGTGCTGTGCTAACCCGGCAATAGGCAGCCACTCTCTTTTTTCCTCTTGTTTCCCGCTTCGAAGGGATATAAGTTATTTTTTTCATACTGCTATTCTCCTTCGCAATAAAAAAGAGAGAGGTTGTTACTCCTCTCTCTGAAAGTTCCATCTGGTCACGATAACTAATAATCTATGAATTTTTAAGCCGTCCAACTAATCTCCTTGTATTTTCTGAATCACTTCTAGTGCTCCTTAGGTAGTAACATATTCACTCTTAATGGCAGAAATAGCAACAAATAATAAAAATACGATGTGATTAATTACTCCTTGTTTTCTGCTTCGTCCCTTTCACGTGATACAAAATAAAAGATGCTTTTTACTGTTCTCTATCGCCCTTCCATGTAATTCTCAGCAGGTCCGGATAGACCGTAATTTTGACAACATACTTCTGAAACATGTCTGGATTAATAGTTTCAGCTACGTTCCATCTCAAGCGAAACTCCATATTAATGAATGAAAGAAGGTCTTTCTCAGAAACCGTTCTGTTCTTACATCCATTACCTTGTTTACCTTTTCTGCGTTCCTTACAGCACCACCTCTTATGCGTGTTTTCTCCGCTCCCAGAATTTCTTCTTTGATACAGGGCACCGCAATTTCCACAGTATACTTTGCCATAGAGAAAGTGACTTTTTCCGGGTAAAAAATAAATCCCGACTTTCCGCTCCACCTTCCGTTCTTTCAATTTCTTCTGCACTTGATTCCACGTCTCGCGGTCAATGATCGCCGGATGGCCATCTGTCACATAGTAGGAAGCATGTTCAATGGAATTATCAGGCTTGTGTGTCAGAAAATTTTTAGGAGCCCGTTTCTGCAGATATTTATCACCCACAAAGGTCTCGTTCATCAGAATCCCTCTCACGGTATCTGCCGTCAAGGGCCTTCCAGTCACGCTGTGGCCGCCGGCTTCGTTCACCGCTGCCGCGATGGCGGGATAACTATGGCCCGCGAGAAACATCTCAAAAATTTTCCGGACGATCCAGGCATCATCGTTAATATAGATCGTTCCGTCATGTTTTGTGCCATAGCCAAGGATCCTGCTGTTTCCGAGGCTGTACTCTCCCTTTTCAAATCGATTCTGGCAAGACCACCGTATATTTCTAGAAATAGATTCACTCTCACTTTGTGCAATCGTCGCCATAATGCCAAACACCATAAATGCATTCGGATCATTGGTCGAGATCCCCTCTTTTTCAAATCGAATCTCAATGCCGGCTTTCTGCATTTTCTGCATATATTCTACGCAGTCAAGGAGATTCCGAGAAAATCTCGAAATGCTCTTACACAAGATAATATCGATCTTTCCATCAAGTGCATCTGCGATCATCCTCTGAAATTCCGGGCGTTTCTTGGCGTCTGTTCCGCTGATACCCCGGTCTGCATAGATCCCAACAAATTCCCAGTCAGGATTGTTATGAATGAATTCGTCGTAATATTTTGTCTGCATTTCAAAGCTATCCGCCTGATCATCGCGTTCTGTGCTGACTCGGCAATAGGCTGCAACACGCTTCTTCTCATGTCCTGTTTTGTTTGAAGAGATATGTTTTACTTTCTCCATTATTTCTCATCTTTACTGACTGGTGCATTTTTTATCTTCGCTTTTAGGAATTAATTCCAGTTTTACTTTCAGTTCAAATCCCAGCCCATCGGCAAACCGTTTAATCCAGCCCAGAGATGGCACCCTTTTTCCAGTTTAAATGAGACTGATATCGGCTTTTCTAAATTCCTTTATCTCCGATTGCTTCACACCTGCACTTTTACGAGCATTAATTAAAGCAAGAACAATATCATAGAATTCAGGCTGAACCACATCATATTTTGCCTTCACTTCTGGATTCAGAAACGGGTCTTTGTTTTTGTAATGATAGTAGATATGGTTTACTCATATGCTTCCTCTTTTCTCTGGATTATTTAGTAAATATATTTCTCTACTTCCAATCATTATTGATTATGATTTTTCTGGTGTGCTTTCCGCCTGAGCCCTCTTTTCCTTCTCCCTCTGCTTATAATTTTCAAAACTCTTTTTATCGGCTATGGCCAGTTTTTCCGGATCATCCTTGACCGGATCAATGTTGGTTGGTACTGTCGTATCGAAACCGCAACGCCAGTGAATGGTCATCGTTCTGGTCTGCTTATCTTTGTGCAGACCGAAGTCGATGTGGTCGATCAGATCATCTGCCCAGTAGTACTCCACTTTCTGGAAGTTCTCACCGATTTCCTTCATAAACAGTTCTGCGGCTTCTTTTTCTTGCTTCGTTCCGTTCTTCGCAATTCCATTCAATTTTTCCCAGCTCATGTTGTGATAAGCCGCAAGGATGGCATCCTTCACGTATTTGGAAAAAATGAGAAAGTTGTGATCCGGGCATACCCAGCCACGGCTCTGCTTGTAAACAAGGACCTTCTTCTGGATCATCGGTTTTCCACAGTAGGGGCAGCGGAGTTTATCGCCCAGTGGATAGGTGTCATATCCGTTCTGCCTTTTATTTCGGCAGGCGAGGATCTTCTGAACCCGATTAAACTGCTTTCTTGAAACGATTGCTGGATGATGATCCCGAATACAGTACATAGGAACCTCTTCACCATCATTCCTTACAAAGGCGTGTGTCAGATGATCTGTTGTAACATATCTCTGCTGAATAAGGTCTCCACAGTACTTGTCATTGATCAGAACAGACCGAACAAGATTGGCATTCCAGTGTGTTCTTCCGAGTGGTGTAAGGATACCGCGCCGATCGAGCTCTTTTCCGACCTTACCCGTTGACGCTTCTTTTTCATATAAATCAAAAATCAGACGGATGACTTTCGCTTCTTCCTCCACAATGATGTAAGTCTCGCCGGTATTAAAATTCTTCCGATAGCCATAAATGTGTGCCCAACGTTCCTGTCCCTCTTCAAAGCGCTTTCGTACACCCCAGGTGATGTTCGCGCTGATGGATCTCGACTCTTCCTGGGCAAAAGCGGCAAGAACTGTAAGCAGCATCTCAGAATAGGAACTTCCTGTATCGATATTCTCCTTCTCGAACAAGATGGTCGTTCCAATATCCTTTAGATGCCGGACATAGGCAATACAGTCGAGCGTGTTCCGGGCGAAACGGCTGATTGACTTTGTGATGATCCGGTCGATTTTTCCATCCTCGGCGTCCTTGATCATCTTCTGGAATCCGGGACGAGCCTCCGCCTTAGTGCCGGTAATACCCTCATCGGAATAAACACCGGCAAATTCCCAATCCGGATTCTCACTGATTTTTTTCTGATAAACTTCGACCTGTGTTTCAAAGCTCATCTCCTGCTGGTCACTGTCTGTACTGACCCGGCAATAGGCTGCCACCCGGATCTTGTCTTTAGCCTCTCTATCATGTTCTTTTTCAACTGAATTCCTCCGCTGATTACGCGGTCTTTTGATCTGAATGTTCTCCATGTGCCTTTCTCCAGTTTTTTGGTGTATACAGGGCATGACTTTTTACCAGCTCCTGCACCGCATCAAAATCTTCCTTGCTGATAAATTTCTCATGATGGTCGTCGATTATGAACTGACCCTTCATACCATGATTTTCTCTTCGGACTTTTCCCTTTTTTCGATCCATTACATCCACCGTTTTGTTGCTGATGTAGACCCCGGTGTAATAAGGATTAACAAGAAGATACTGCAGGGTGGATTGGATCCATTTCCGTCCGGTCCCATCCCTGTCCTCCATTGCCTGCAGGGCTTCCCGAATTTCCGTGTAATTGTGGCGGTCCAGTGCCATCTGAAATGCGGTCCGTACCCGCTCCGCTTCTGGTTCATAAATTACCCAGGTATGATCTTTCTTCTCCCGATAGCCATAGGTGACCGCTCCGTAGGGCTTCCCCTTTTTCAGTCTTTCTTTCCGTCCCCAGTTCAGGTTCCCGGCCATTGACCGGCTCTCTTCCTCAGCGATCGTTGCCATGATACCGAGGATCAGCTCGGTCTTCTGATCTGCCGTGTCCAGACCTTCCTTTTCGAAGAGGACCCTGACATGGAGCTTCTTCAGTTCCCTGAGGGAATCAAGAACATCTGCAATATTCCTTCCAAAGCGGGAGATGCTCTTGACATAAATCTGGTCTATCTTTCCTGCCCGGCAGTCCTGCATCATGTGCTGGAATTCGTTCCTTCCTTTCACCTCTGTTCCACTCCGTCCCAGATCGCCGTAAACACCAACCAGCGTAAGGTCCGGATTGCTCTCGATCTTCTTTCGATAGGTTTCCATCTGCAGGTCAAAGGAATCTTCCTGCAGCTCCTGCGCTGTGGATACCCGGCAGTAGGCGGCAGCGCGGATCTTCGGCTTTTCTGCTGTAATCTTTTTCACGGTTTTCCGATGTTCGATTTTCTGAATCATTGCGCTTCCTCCTTTGGTAGTGACATGTTCCCTCTGAGGGGCCGTAATAGCAACGCATTATAATAGGAAAGAACGTAGATTATCCGGACAGATAAGGCGGCCTTATTTGTGGATGTTAGCAACGAACCCTGCTCTTGTTTTTTTAAGAAGGCCAATAAAAAATCCCCGGAGTACTGCCTCCGAGGATGCACACAAAAGATCCTGTTTACGTTGAATCATTAAAACGAAACAGATACAATATAAAAAGACAATTCTCCCGTCCTTATTTGGATAAAACTTGTAATACAGGAGTTAAGTTTTAATGAGTACAACGACAAAGCCAATAAAATCAGCTGCAGAGCTGGTTGCTCATATGCAAAAGAAAGGAATCACATTTGATATTGTTTCTCCCGAAGATGCTGCACTTTACATGGAGAACAATAATAACTACTTTCGTGTGGCTTCCTATCGAAAGAACTACAATAAGCAGCTCGACTCAAATCAGGAACCGATGGATAAGTATGTAAACCTTGATTTCGGTTACCTGCAGGATCTTGCCATAATCGATATGGAGCTTCGTTACACTTTTCTGCAGTTATCACTTGACATCGAGCATTTCACTAAGCTGGAACTTCTAAGAGAAATAGAGCTTCATAATGAGGACGGATACCAAATCGTATCTGACTACATGAATTCCCTGGATGAAGATCATAAAAAGCATCTGCAGCGAGAATTAGATCAAAATCGTGACAGTATTTATACCGGAGACATTTACAAGAAATACATCGCTGACCTGCCTGTCTGGGTTTTTCTTGAGCTCGTACCGTTTGGTACCATACTTTATTTCTACCGTTTCTGTGCCTATCGTTTCAAATCGAAAGATATGCAAAAGAATCTATTTGTACTCTTGCAGTGCAAAAACATTCGCAATGCTTGTGCTCACAGTGACTGTATTATTAACGATCTGCACAGAAATACCTCTCGGTATGGCACAAGCTACCTTATCACTCAAAAGCTCTCTAATATCCAGGGGCTAAACCGTAACATCCGTGCAAATCAAATGAGCAATGAGCGCGTTCAGGGTCTAATTTGCATTCTCTTTATGCATGATCAGATTGTCACAAGTGAAGGTGTACACCATAAGGCAGCCCAAAAGCTTCATACGCTTGTAGAACGTATGCTCAGGCATCCTGACTACTATGATACAAATTCACTGATATCATCTTCCTTCAATTTTTTGCGATTAGTTATTG
>Ga0214872_100194_pt1 | contig 22043 bp, 29 predicted proteins | sample Stichaenrichm18X_FD_168614 | JGI IMG/M metagenome (GOLD analysis project Ga0214872, IMG submission 168614) | Xylose enriched microbial communities from anaerobic bioreactor in Madison, Wisconsin, United States - 18X | ecosystem: Engineered > Bioreactor > Anaerobic > Unclassified | place: USA... | reverse complement strand
TTAATTTATCATTATTTTCCTTGATCGATCGTTTTTGTCTAGACATACGTTTTCTCCTATCTAGGGAGTATTATATCATTTTATAAAAAAACAACCCCCGTTATCTAACTATTAGATAATGGGGGTTGTTTATAAATATAGACCCTGAATGGAAGGGCATTTTAGTGAGTGCCTAGTCACATATCTAGCTCATAACCAAAGCTCTGGTATTTTCCTTAGAAGTCAATAAATTAATTGGACTGTTTTACTGCGGCACTATATGGCGTTTTTTTATTAATGAACGTAGTTATTCAAACTTGTAACTAATTTTTTAATTTCGTCACGAACCTTACGGAATTCTTGTAGTTGTTCTTCTAAAGTTCCTGTGGCTTGCGCTGGGTCAGATAAAGGCCAGTGTAAACTCTTGGTTTGAGGGGGAAGCATAGGACATTTATCCTTGGCATCACCACATAAAGTAATAACTAAATCTGAAGTGTTCAAATAATTTAGATCAATTAATTTAGAGTAGTGACTACTAATATCTACTCCATCTTCAGCCATAACTTTAACAGCATTTAGATTTAACCCATGAGTTTCAATCCCTGCACTCTCGATTTGAAACTCATTTGCCGGCAATATTTTTTTTGCATATCCTTCAGCCATTTGACTGCGACAAGAATTTCCTGTACATAAAAAATAAATTTTTTTCATTCTAAACCACCTATAATTTTAATTTGTATAACACCATAAACTTAAATGCGATGCTTCCATCAACATAGGTGTATAAGTATCAAGGTTCTTGATTCAAAAGACAGTTCGGCAAAAACTAGGCTTGTATACCACCGTGGGGATTGGCCCCCGCATGGCTAAACGTTTAAACCGGCTTCAAATTCACAATATGTATGAGCTAGTCCACGCTAACCCATATTTACTCAAACAGCAGCTTGGTGTCATTGGTAGCCAATTATTTGCTACGGCCTGGGGAATTGATCGCGCACAAGTCACGACACCAACTAAGGTTAAAGCAGCTAGCCTGGGCAATTCGCAAGTGCTGCCACGGGACTATTTTAACCAAGCCGAGATTGAAACGATCATTAAAAAAATTGGTGAACAGGTGGCGGCTCGTCTCCGGCACCACCATAAACTAGCGGGGTGTCTATCGCTAAGCGTTGGCTTTTCTTATGCCGCGGCCGAAGCAGATGGTCGCGTTGGCTTTAACCAGGCTTTAAAAATTGAACCGACTAATGACAATCAAGCTTTGACGCAACAATTATTGTGGTTATTCCGTCAGAATTGGGACGGTCAAGCTGTCCGGAATATTGGCGTTTATAGTAGTAAACTAAGTGCCAACTCCGGCCAACAACTTAATTTATTTGAAACCCCGCGCAACCAAATTCGCCGTAGCCGGTTAAACCAAGTGATTGATGAAATTCACCGGCAATTTGGGTTCACCAAACTAGTTTACGCGACCAGTTTATTAAAGGGGGGGTACCGCTATCAAGCGGACTTCACTAGTGGGCGGACATAATGGAGGCAATAGCTATGAATAGCGATATCGAGATTATTAAGGGGCGGTTAAACCGATTGTTTAAGCGGCGTCCCCAAACCCGCTATTGGTTAATGTTGACTAATGACACCTACGATCAGACCTATAATCTGTTTTTTAACAGTCAACGGGCTAACGAGCGCTTGCAATCCGTTCCCTTGCATAAATTAGCACACTATGATTTAGCTGATTTAACGAAAGCGGGTGTCACTTGAATAACCAAGACTTATATTTAGACACGGTTGAACATTTTTTGAACGTGATTATCACGACAGAGGTATGATGAAATGGCAGGGCTTCTATTTATCCGATTATACTACCGCTTTAAACCAACAGAACCAGCAGTGGAATAAAATATACGTTCCACGACCGCAACAGTTCTTAGCAGCAATTATCGAGGTATTGGCGGACGCATACCAGCGTCAACAATCAGTAATCATTCAACTAAAAACAATTGACCAAAACAACCGTCATTTTCCAGAGATCATCACCTTGATCCATGGCTGCAATGCCAATGATATTGTGGTTGATGCTGATCGTTTTATTCCGCTACAAGAAATTCGCAATGTGGCACATCAAAAGACGGAAAAGCTATAAAAATTAGCTATCCGTCTTTTCTTAACGCTTTATTTTTATTTGCTAAGCTTTGTCTTGCACAAGTGAGTCGATACCCTAATACCTATCACTTCATATACAGAATGTGACTAATCAATACTAATTTTCTTAATTGAAAGGCCATCACCTAATGACTTCAATTAAGTATTCCAGGTTTTAATATCTAGATAATTGGGTTGCACAACTGTGTCTAAACAAAATGAACAGTGTCCAACCTCTTAAAAGAAGCTTGATGAATTAAAACAATAAATAATCATTTTTATTACCATAAAAATTGAATTTTAAAAGCTGACTTATTTATTCACAACATTTACCGGTTTACCAGCCAAATAAGCTTTTAAATTATTAACAGCAATGTCCATTAACCGCTCCCGAATTTCAGTTGGTGCCCAAGCAATATGCGGTGTAAGATAAGCATTCTTAGCAGTTAGCAATGGATTGTCAGCATTAATTGGTTCCTGAGAGGCAACGTCGCCCCCCAACGCATACAATTTACCGCTATTTAATGCATTTGCAACGTCCTGTTCATTTAGCATACCGCCACGCGCTGTGTTGATAATAATCGTGCCATCTTTCATTTTAGCAATTGTCTCCTGATTAATAAGATCGGTTGTTTCCGGTGTTTGTGGCGTGTGGAGACTAATCACATCTGACTGTTTTAACAATTCGTTCAAAGAAACCTGCTTTAGCCAATCGGCTTGAACCTCTTTTTTGTGATGATTATAAAAAATCACGTTCATGCCGAAGACATGTGCAATTTGGGCAACTGCTTGACCAATATGACCAAATCCTATAATTCCCAAAGTTTTATCGGCTAAAGAAATTAACGGCTTCTTCCAAAATGTAAAGTCCGTGCTGGCACTCCATTCACCATCTCTAACAGTTCGTGCATGTAGTCCAACTTGATTGGTAATTTCCAACAACAAGGCAAACGTGTGCTGAGCAACGGCATCCGTTCCGTAACTTGGAATGTTGGTCACCACTACGTTATTATCCGTTGCGGCTGATAAATCAACCACGTTAAATCCGGTTGCCAAAACGCCAATATATTTCAATTTAGGTACCGCATCAATTACCTGTTTATTCAGAGATGTCTTATTTGTGAGCACAATTTCAGAATTTCCAATACGTTCGATTTTTTTAGCATTATCATCAGCCGTCCGGTCGTAATTGGTAAAATCACCTAGTGCTTTAAACCCATTCCAGCTTAAATCACCAGGATTAAGTCCGTAACCATCTAAATCAACAATCTTCATAAGTTCGTCCTCCAAGTATTAGTTGCCATTAGTTTATCACTTATCATCCTTCTTCGACTTTCTTTTAAGCTTATTGAGGCCACGCTAGCAAGCTAGTTCACGTCCCGACTCCAGGTGTGTTGCACTTTAGTTGACAAAGAGACGCAAACGGCCACTAGAATATAACCTAGTGGCCGATTAATACACGTACATATTCACTTTTTAGTGCTATTTAAAATATCGCGATGATAAATTTTCTTTTGGATTAAGTACTGATCTTGATTTTGAGTAATAAATAACGGAGAACTTTCTTCTATGACATTACTAAATTCCAAACCATACCATGAAACGGGTGAAGCTGTAATTTTCTGCAAATAAATACGCCCTCCTATTAATTTTCTATCTAATGGGCTCAACTGATCATTGACAATCAAATCTGCTGGTTGTTCTTTTATAATGACAAACTTAAAATCACCGACTTTTCGTTGCCGATCTGTTGAATACGTGGGTACTTGTGATTCTAAAATGCCTTGTTCCACTAGATGGTTTACAATTTGATGTAAATAGACACTAACGGACTGAGATTTCCTAAATCCTAAATACAATTGAACGTTAACAACATTATGCGTTTCAAGTAAATCAACTGTATAATTACTTTCATAAGGTGCATTAGTTTCATTGACTGTAACAAACCAATAAACTTTAGCTCTTTTAGGTTGTCTGTCGAGAATAGAATACATGGTACTACGCTTAATTTGGTAATTGCCTTTAATTTTAGTCATATACACTAGGTTGGTCGTGAACAACGGTACTGCATTGTCTGCGCTTAATTTAGAGAGTTGCTCACGATAGTCAAGAAGTGAAACATATTCGCTCTCTTTCTCATAATATTCTCTTCGTTTATTTCCAAAGTACCAAAGCCACATAATATAAAGAATTACCAACATAATTGTTAGCGTAACATAACCGCCATGAATAAACTTAACCAAACTTGAAATTAGAAAGATTAACTCAATAAAGCCAAAAAACAAGGCAATTACAAGCGCCATTCCCTTATCCAGATGTTTCTTTAAGAATTCATGCAAAAGTACAGTAGTCATAAGCATGGTAATAGTGATTGCTAAACCGTACGCAGCCTCCATTTTTTGGGAGCTGCCAAAGAACCAGACCACACTGATTGTTATTACGCATAGTATCCAGTTGACAGTTGCAATATAAATTTGATTTTTTATATTACTTGGATGTCTAATAACCATTCTAGGCAAAAATTTCAAACCAATTGCTTCATCAACTAAAGTGTAAGATCCTGTTATCAACGCCTGGGAAGCAATGATTGCAGCGAATGTGGCTAACAAAATACCAACCAATCGCCAATTTCCTGGAAGCATTTCATAAAATGGGTTTAAGTTTGATAAATTCCGATAAGCATTGTCATCTGCGTGCCTAATTATCCAAGCACCTTGGCCTAAGTAATTTAAAAATAGTGTAATGTATACTAACGGCCATGTTGCATAGATATTCTGCTTGCCAACGTGACCCATGTCAGAATATAAAGCCTCTGCTCCTGTGGTTGCTAAAAAAATACTTCCAAGTATAAATATTCCAACTTTGTTAACCGGACTGAAGAGAATTCTAATTGCATAATAAGGCGAAATAGATTTCAATATCATTGGGTAATTGATTAGATTAATGATTCCAAAAACAGCCAAAAATCCAAACCACAAAACCATTACCGGCCCAAAAGATTTTCCAATTATACCAGTTCCAAAACGTTGAATCATAAATAATACGAGTAGAACAATCGTTGTGATAATCAAGACGTTATGTTGAGAATTACTAAACACAAGGGGTCCAAACTCCTGTTTCTTTAGTCCTTCAATTGCTGAAGTCACGGTTACTGCAGGCGTTAATGTTCCATCAGCCAAAATAGCTGCTCCACCAATCAAGGATGGAAAGATTAACCATTTTGCGTTTTTTCGAACTAACGCATATAAAGCGAAAATACCGCCTTCATGCTTATTATCGGCTTGCATTGCAATGACAACATATTTCAACGTTGTAATAATCATTAATGTCCAAAATATCAAAGAAACTGATCCAATGACATAATCTGGAGAAATATTTCCCATTTTACCAGCATCACCAATCAATGCATTCATAACATACAATGGTGAAGTACCAATATCACCATATACAATTCCTAAAGTAACAAGTGCCCCTGCAACAGAAACACGTTCCAGTTGCTTATTCATACTTGCTTGCCTCCAACGTCATTTATTGAAATATAGCATTGCAAAATGCTAAACCTAAACACTAATAAAAGCAACTATGCCATATTGATCGAAGCCATAAATTATGGATCTTCTATTCTTTATTGTCTTCTTGAACCATCTGATAGCCAACTCCAATGTGTGTTTTAATATACTGACTTTGAGTATTAACTTCAATCTTCTTTCGTAAGGTTGCAACGTAAACTCGGTACACCAGTCGATGGCAAGGTGAGTCGACCATCGTTAATGTGGAAGCAAATTCAACGTGATATCAACAATGGTGTGAAACCGTTTTAAATTGTGTTAATATATAAAACGTATTGGAATTAACAACCTTACTAACATTAGCCTCAGTCCTTAATTGGATTGGGGCTTTTTTTGTTTGAGAAACTATTTTTAATGTCTTTTATTACTACTGAACCGGGTCTCCGGGTGCATGAATAGTACCATCATAATTAACACCCCACGACAAACCATCACCTTCGTCGAATCCATATCCATTACTACCCTCACTAACTGTTAACGAACTAACATCCATTGACCGGTTCTGGTGCAAAATTTAAAACAAACGCATATTAAGTGCTTTTTTGACTATTGGCAGTTTACACCATCAATAGTTGTTTCAATTCAGTGATTACTGAAAACCCGAAGAGACTAACATTTCTTCGGGTTTCTTTTTGAATTGCATGGACAACTTCAACACCCGCTAAAGTTCTGGTAGCTGTTCGGATGGTTTGAAAACCAGCTGAGCGAACCCGATGTCGCTTAATGAACCGATGATCTTGTTCAATTAAATTATTTCGATATTTAGAACATTGGTGATTTCCTTTCGCCAATAAGCCATCCTTAATCATTTGCTTAATTGCTTTCAAAGTCCCACCATACTGATCAGTGACCAAACAACTAGGACGACCATAGGTCGTTAATAGGCGTTTCAAAAAATGATAAGCTGACTGATAATCACGATGTTTACGTAACTCAAAGTCTAGCGTTAACCCATGACTATCAATGGCACGATAGAAATAACACCAACGACCTTTGATTCTGATATAGGTCTCATCAACTCACCAACTCTGACTATGTGAGCATCGCTGTTTCCGCCACAATAACTTGAATAGCGGACCATAATGGTGAACCCAGCGCATAACAGTCGTATGATGAACTGTAATTCCACGATCACGTAAGATTTCGACAATGTCACGGTAGCTCAATGAAAACCTAAAATAGTAGCCAACGGCTACCAAAATAATGTCTTTTTGGAAATGTCGACCTTTAAAATAGTTTTTCACCATAGCTACCTCTTTTTAAGCTAATTATAATTTAAACTGAAAATTTTTGCACCAGAACCATCGGACGCAAATTGAGCGCGACTTTAGTCTCTCTAAGCGTTGTTATTCTCTAGGAAAACTAAAAGCCAAGCTGAAAAACACTAATCTAATGCAGGTCGGGCTGTCCATTCTCTGTGTTAATTTAGACCGGCTCCAGCGCGTTGTTTTGGTATGCCTATTTTTCGAAAAACAGGCTCTCACCAGTGATTTGACCGCCTGAAAGGACATAATATTCATTAGATTCGTATAAAATACTACCAAGCTTAACCATAAGCCCACCAATCCAGGAACCGTAACACCTGAAAAACCAACGGCCGTCACTCCAGCCGTTCCAAATGAGTCGTCTCCATCGACCCCCGAACCAAGCGTCAGTGGTAATCTGTCAGCACCTGCCAATCCAGCGACAAATTCGACTAACACGACCGCCACAGCGGTTCCGGCAACTAATCCCTTACCAGCATCGGCAGCTACAGCTTTTACAGGCTCAGCACCGATGAATAAGTCGTTGCCACAAACTAACGAACACTCGGCAAGTTGGTCAGTAGCTATCGGTCTCGCCTTATTGATTGGATTACTCGGTAGCGCTTTTGTCCTGACACGCCGAACTAAGCATCGGCATTCATAATTAGCTTGTCACACCGTCAAAAAAATGAGCTGCTCACGTCGCGTTGAACTGACGATCAACGGTGTGAGTAGCTCATTTTTTATAATTTCAACTTGCTGCTAGTAACACTGCGCGATACTTTGTTAGTCGGTCTCACGATCTAGTTGCTCCAGCGCCGTTTTTAATTGTGCTTGCGCACTCGCATCCAGTGAGGGATACGCTAATGGCAATTCCGACAGGCGTTGATTGATGATTTCCGAAACACAGAGCCGCGAATACCACTTACTATCCGACGGAATGACGTACCACGGTGTCGCTTTAGTAGCCGTCTTGGTGATAGCATCATCATAAGCACGCTGATAATCATCCCAATACTGCCGTTCCTGAATATCGGCAGCTGAGAATTTCCAGTTGTGACTTGGAATTTCAATACGGCGAATAAAACGTTGCTTCTGTTCCGCCTTTGACATGTGTAAGAAGAACTTGAGCACTAAGTAGCCGTTGTGTTGCAAGTAATCTTCAAAGTACCGAAGATCGTTAAAACGACGTTCAAAAAAAGCATCATCCACTTGTTTCTTATCGTTAATCTCACCGACGTGCTCATTCACAATAATTTCCGGATGGACTCGACTAACAAGTACGTCTTCATAATACGACCGATTGAAGATCCCAATCATGCCGCGTTTGGGGACCCGATCATGAATTCGCCATAAATAATCATGCGCAATTTCTTTAGTAGTTGGTTGCTTGAACGATGTGACTTCACAGCCTTGGGGGTTGACCCCATTCATGATATGGCGAATCATACTGTCCTTACCCGCCGCATCCATCGCCTGAAAAATGACTAAAACACCAAATCGGTCTTGTGCATATAACTTACCTTGCAGTTCAGTCAGTTGCTTAATATTCTTGGCGATTTGCGCCTTGATGACCTTTTCGTCTTCAAATTCTGGATCAACCGCCGTTGCTAATTTAGTTAATCCTAATTTTTGCTTTCCAGTATATCGGTAGTGCTTTTCAAAATTCACGTTCTAGCTTCCCCTCAATTTATCGATAATCGACTAATGTCGCTAGCGGTTGATGATCTGCTGGCTTGCCAGCAACGGCCGCTTTGCCAATTGAAACGAGCAATAGTGGCCGATACCGCTGGGCGTCAAGTTCCAAAATAGACGTGAATCCGGCAGCATCAAACCCGGTCATCGGATTCGTATCAAAGCCATGATCTTTAGCCACTAACATAAATTGCATCGCAATCAGGCCAGCATCTAGGGCGCCAATGGTCTCGTCACCAGTATCAAATTGTTGCCCCTGACTGGCCTGAAACGCTGGCGATTGGTGTTGATTTTCACGATCCAGCACAAATAAGACGACGGCACTGGCCGTAGTTAACTGACTGGTATTACCAGTCGCGGCACACAACCGTTGTCACAAGGCTGCATCCTCAATCACCAACGCCCGAATCGGTTGTTGATTCAACGCGGTTGGTGCCAAAAATGCGGTCTGTAACATCGCGGTCATTTCTTCACGCCCAATTTTAGTTTGGCCGTCATATTGCCGAACCGAATGGCCCGCATTCATGATTGCTTCTAATGGACTATTCGTCGTCATCAGCTTCACCTTCCTTAATTGTCAGTATAGAACAGCCTTCAACATTTCGCCAGTATGACGGTTATTCAGGAGACTCTAGCTAATTATAATGATCCCCCAAATCAGTTCGTTAGCGCTCGACAGCGGAGAGTGCTAAATACTGGCATTTTTTTTCGAACTGATTAATATAGAAGATGAAAGGTAAAGGAAAGAAAAGAAAGATTCAACAGTGGTTTAACAGCCTTTACCAATCATTAAATTTAGAAAACAAGGAGATTGGTTGTTATGGCAAATGACTTAATGAATCGATTTGATGTTGCCCCATTTTTTGATCGGATGGCACGTTATTTCTTTAGCCCTAGTCGTTTTGATAACGACTATGCTGACTTTGGTAATCTAAAAACTGATATTAACGAAACTGATAAAGACTATACGTTAAAAGTTGATGTCCCGGGAATTGATAAGGAAAATATTCACTTAGCATATCAAAATGATACGCTATCGTTAAACATTAACCAAGAAAAGTCGTCAGAACAAAAAGATGAAAATGGTCGAGTGATTGCTAGTGAACGTAGCCATGGCGTCATGTCCAGAAGCTACACATTACCGGGTGTCGATCGTGATCACATCAGTGCATCAGTTAATGATGGTGTCCTAAATGTGACCCTTCCAAAGGTAACTGAGAGTGATGAACACGATGGTCACATTGAAATTGAGTAATTAGCAAAAAAATTATTTCTTAACGTCTTTGGGGGAATGAGGATCAACTCATTGCACCACTTTGAAACGCTTAAAATCCAATAACTTTTAACAGAGGAGATTGGTATTATGGCAAATGAAATGATGAATCGTTTCGCAATGGATCTGTTCTTTGATCGTTTAGCACGTCGCTTCTTTAGTCCAACTGAATGGGAAAACGACACAATCAGTAACGGTGACCTTAAGACCGATATTAAGGAAACCGACAAGGATTACATGCTGAAGGTTAATGTTCCAGGAATTGATAAGAAGAACATTCACTTGGCTTACAACCACGGTGATCTGGAAATTAACGTTGACCAAGCCCAAGCTTCTGAAAAGAAGGATGACCAAGGTCGGTTAATTGCCAGTGAACGCACACACGGTGTCATGTCCAGAACCTATGAATTACCTGGGGTTGACCGCGATCACATCTCAGCTAAAATCGACAATGGTGTTTTGAACATCATTTTGCCAAAGTCTGCTGAAAGTACTGAAAATGGTAACCAGATCGAGATTCAATAATTTGTCATAATAAATGGGTTACGCATACCATTTAAAATAAGCGCACCAACTCATCAAAGCTGGCACGCTTATTTTTTTCTAAATTAAATGGGCCTCTTCCAAAAGCTCCTTAATCCAAGTTTTTTCAACCTTCTTCAAGCCTAATTTTCGAATCGGCTTTGGTAATGGTAGGTCAATTTCTTCGAGTTTTTTCTTGTCGTTCATATAATATACCGATTTCAGCAACTCACGAATATCATAAACTGAGCCAAATACCTCTGGAACCCCTCGTTCAATATTTAAGAGCGTATAGACAGATTCCATAGCTGTTCTAACCGAATATTCCGTTGTAAAAACCGTATCTCGAGATGGTGATTCAGCAAAATTCCCAATAAAGGCTAAATTAACCGATCCAACCGGCACCACTTTTGGTCGATCACCCTTAGCTCTGGGCATAAAATAACTGGTAATAAACGGCATATAGACTGGTACTACATTGATATACTCCTGACTTGAAAGTTGATCGATCTTGCTCTCCGGAACGCCTAGATGATAAAGAAACTCTTCAGCAATTTCTTTTCCTGAACAATTTTCAATTGGTTTTCGAATGTAATTCCCATCGACATCTGAATACAATCCATAGATCCAAACGGTGGTTTGATTTGGCTTTTGTTCTTTAAAATGAGGTTGCCGATGAACCGCAAAACTCATCATCCAATTAGAATCAGTGACTGTAATAATCCCGCCCGAATTGATTTTGTGGGCATGCAGATCCCGTTTGGTTAATCGTTCAATGTAAGGGTCCAACTCGTCGTTTTCAATCGTTGCCGTTGCGGACACAAACCAACTCTTCTTCGGCAAGTTCTGATAGAAGACTTTAGGATGACCAAAATCATCAGATTGAGCTGCCAAATTTTCCCACAGCATCCATGAACCACCCGGTTGATCAGTAATCGGCGCCGGTTTATCATGACTACCATAGGTTGAACTTTCCGTAATTGATCCATTGGTGACAAATACCAAATCATTTGGCGTTAACGTCACGGTTTGTTTTTGACCACTAACGGTGAGTAACAATTTCCTGGCAACTTTCTGGTTTCCTTCTAAATCAACCAAAACATTATCAACCGTTGTCTCAAATTGGACATCGACATGGTGATCGGTTAAATAAGCCATTAACGGTTTAACCATCGATTCGTACTGATTGTATTTATTGAATTTCAGTGCCGTGAAATCCGGCAAGCCATCAATGTGATGAATGAATCTCATCACATAACGTCTCATTTCAACAGCTGAATGCCACTTTTCAAAGGCAAACATGGTTGACCAGTACACCCAAAAGTTACTCTCAAAAAACGCATCAGAGAAAAATTCTTGAATGGTTTCGGTACCCAATTTTTCTTCCGGCGTCAATACCAACTTGATTAGTTCTTTTGAGGTCTTACCAAGCGTGTACTGACCATCGTCTGGAACCTCATTACCACGATTATAGATTAAACGGCAATTAGAAGAATTCGGATCATCTTTATCCAGCCAATAATATTCGTCCAAGTACGAAGCACCTTTAATTTCAAGAGACGGGATGGACCGATACAAATCCCACAAACATTCGAAATGATCTTCCATTTCTCGTCCACCACGGGTTACAAAGCCAACATTGGGCCGATCTGTGCCATCCAAAGAACCGCCAGCTACCGGTAATTCTTCATAGATATGGATTTTTTCACCGGCCATCTGCCCATCACGAATTAGAAAAGCTGCAGCAGCTAAACCAGCCAGCCCCGAGCCGACAATATAAGCTGACTTCTTCTCGATGTCTTTAGGTTTTCGGGGCGTTGCAAACGCCTCATAATTTCCTTTACTATAATACACGAGAAAGACCTCCTCATTTTAAAACAGAGAATCAATCAACTTGAACTACGCGATAAATGAATTTATCGTTACATTTGTTATTATTGTATTCTTAACAGGCCAACTATTTCAAGCTTTAAGCATCTCTGTTTTGATTGCGCCATCATAAATTGTCCTGATTCAATCTATTACAAAAGCGTCAACCAATTTGGTTAACACAACTTATTAAATGTAAACCACATTCTTAGTGTCTCCTGAATAACCATTTTTTAGCATTAGGTCGCCTTTTAGACGGCTTTTTGATTATAATGGATGCAGTAGTTTTGTTGGAATTTTAGAAAAAAGTTGGTTCTGAAAACTTATTTTTTTGGTCAATTTAAGTTTAGGTCTTCATGGCCTTTTTGTTTAATTATGATGTTGCACTTAGATTGTAAATCCGGGAAATAAAAATCTGTTAGGATCATCATCCATGACTCCTAACAGATTTTGTTTATGGCATATTATTTTTTACAGCTGGCCCCAAGTAGCCGAACTGATCGATGGGAAGAGGTAAACCAGTCGACCGAGTTCAGCCGCGCCAAACTTAAACTCCATCGCCGGCAGCAACGTATTGATCACGTTGTCCGCCTGCTCACTGACTTCGGTGACGCCAACCAAGTGATGATCCTTATCAAAAATCAGGGTGTCATCACCTTGGGTTTCGTTATCAACCTGCCGATACCAATCATCCGGCAAGTGGTTGGTTTGAACGGTCAGCCCCTGCTTCTCAGCGTCCTCAACCGATACGCCAGCCTTGGCGATTCTTGGTGACGTGAAGACTACCGATGGAATAACCGGATACTGAATAGCATCGCTGGTCTGACCTGAGAAGAGCTTGCAGAGATAGGTTGATTCAAACACGGCCGTTGGGGTTAACTTAGGCTGAGTCTTATCGATAACATCCCCTGAAGCGTAGATGTTCTCAACGCTGGTTTGCAAATGATCATTCACAATCACACCATGGGCATTATACTTAACGCCAACCTTTTCCAATCCAATATCTTCAACGTTGGGAATCCGGCCGGTGGCGTCCAAAATCCAATCAACGGTTAACTTATCGTTATCGCCATACTCAACGTCAAATTGATCGCCATTGCGAACGAATGCCGAAACGTTAGCGTTCTTAATGAACTTAACTCCACGGTCTTCCAGATCCGCGATAACCTGCTCAACGTACGGTTGATAGAAACTGCGTAAAGCCTTGTCACTGTGCATCAAAACCGTGACGTTAGCCCCGGCAGCGTTGGCAATCGTCGCAAATTCCATACTGATGTATCCTGAACCAATGATCGCAATGTTCTTTGGTAATTCAGTGAGGTCCATGAACTCACGACTGTCGTGAGCCAATTCGGTTCCCGGAATATCGAGACGGTGTGGCCGTAGTCCGGTTGAAACCACGATCTTGTCGGCAGTTTTTTCTTGGCCGTCAACAACAATGGTATGGGCATCTTGGAAGCTTCCCTTACCGTGGAAAACGTCGATGCCAACACTGTCAAGAAGGCCACCAATCATCCCTGGCAAGCCCTTAATCACGTCGTTTTTGTGGGCCACATTCTTTGCCCAATTAATGGTCAGCTTGCCATCGACCACCCCGGCGAGTCGTTCAACTTCTCGGCTTAATGCAACCGGAGCATCTAGCGTAATTTTAGCGTTACAGCCATAGTTTGGACAAGTACCGCCAATCATATCCGCTTCAACAACGCCGACCTTCGCGCCGGATTGAACGAGCGGAATCGCGCCATCAAATGTTCCGTGACCGCTACCCAAATATAAAACATCATAATCATATTGATTTGCCATATAGGATACCTCCAATTCACAATCGACAGTCCATTACATTGTACACAATCTACTACTATCTTCATTATAGCGGAGGAGGAGAGTGGATTCAAAATAACCGTTTACAAATTTTGTCAGCCGGACATTTGAAAGTAAACCGTGATCCACAAAAAGGTCGGCGCAACGATTAGCTGCCCCGACCCCGCAATTTGAAATAAGCCATTTAAATGATTAAACCAGCACGCTCTTCTTCACGTCGTTGGCCAGTTCAAAGTTATCGGTAATGATTCCGGCCACATGATCCGCTAACAGCTTCCGTTCAGTACTGGGATCGTCAATTGTCCAGATCCGTTCCTTAATATTACGCAGCGGCTGATAATGGTTAAGATGAAGCCCAGCAAGGTGGGCGTCAATCATGAGTTCCCGTGGATGAAGTAATGGGTGATTGGCCAACAAATAATATTGTTCATTTGGACTTACCTTGTAAGCATCCTTCAGGGTCTGTAAGGAAAATGACAAGTTTGTGGTATATTTTGGTTCTTAATTACCCCAGTTCAAGCAGTGAGCAAGCCTCTTTCTAGGTGGTAACTTTATTATTGCAATCTAGGGAGTCCAATTTATCAGCAAACTCTTTTAAGTAGTAGTGTTTAGCCATTGCTTCTGAATAGCTCATTTTAATTCCTCCTTGTTTATCTCTACAATAATAGTATAACGATTCCCCCTAAATTATGATTATTGCTAGTTATTCCTACTTTTCAGTTTTACGTCTCTTGTTTCTAGTGTGCTAACCTGTAAGTCAAATTCACGTTGTTCATTCGTAGACAGCTGTTCATAGAATGATTGAATAGCAGTATCAACGGATAGTCGCTGATTCTCGGCATATCCTATCATTGCCATTGCTTGAAGCTTGTTTCTAGTATGGTTGCTAATCTTCAAATTAGTATCAAACGTGACTGAACTGACTGCTTTACTATCACTAGCCGTTTTGTCAAAATCTGATGCTTTAGCCTGCTTAGCTGGCTTAGGAATAGCATTTGCTTTGTTTCTGTTAGACCGAATAAGAGAGTTAGCCATGTTCAATTACCTCAATTCGTTGTAGTAGTTCATCAGTTACATCTTTATAAACTGCAAATACACGTTTATCAAACTTTGATTTAAATGTAATTCCTGTAATCCCGTACCGCTTTAAACGCTGCATTGAGTGAATTCTAGTTTTAAATAAGTTCTCTTCACCAAATTCCGAGATTGCATTAGCTACCGTTGCTTCATCAACTGGTGCTCCCGCTTGCAGTAAGACAGCTAGGATTCCAACTAACTCAAGTCTTGGTGCTTGATACTCATCAATGACTTCTTCTTGAATGTATTTGATAAAGGCCTCAGCACCTTCAAAACTATGTTCATGTGTCTGCATAACAATAAGACAATAGTCCGAAGCATACAGTGCGCTGTCGGTTATTAAACTAATTGTCGGCGGTATGTCAATGATTACATAGTCATATTTAGCTTTTAGAGGCGTTAAAAGCCTATCAAATTCTTTCACCCTATCATTATAATTATGGAGCTTTTCCATGTATCTCGGATATAACGAGAAGTGGTTCTGGTGCAAAATTTAAAACAAAAGTATATTAACTGTTTTTCTTAACCATTGGAAGTTTACACCATCAATAGTTGTTTCAATTCAGTGATTACTGAAAACCCGAAGAGACTAACATTTCTTCGGGTTTCTTTTTGAATTGCATGGACAACTTCAACACCCGCTAAAGTTCTGGTAGCTGTTCGGATGGTTTGAAAACCAGCTGAGCGAACCCGATGTCGCTTAATGAACCGATGATCTTGTTCAATTAAATTATTTCGATATTTAGAACATTGGTGATTTCCTTTCGCCAATAAGCCATCCTTAATCATTTGCTTAATTGCTTTCAAAGTCCCACCATACTGATCAGTGACCAAACAACTAGGACGACCATAGGTCGTTAATAGGCGTTTCAAAAAATGATAAGCTGACTGATAATCACGATGTTTACGTAACTCAAAGTCTAGCGTTAACCCATGACTATCAATGGCACGATAGAAATAACACCAACGACCTTTGATTCTGATATAGGTCTCATCAACTCACCAACTCTGACTATGTGAGCATCGCTGTTTCCGCCACAATAACTTGAATAGCGGACCATAATGGTGAACCCAGCGCATAACAGTCGTATGATGAACTGTAATTCCACGATCACGTAAGATTTCGACAATGTCACGGTAGCTCAATGAAAACCTAAAATAGTAGCCAACGGCTACCAAAATAATGTCTTTTTGGAAATGTCGACCTTTAAAATAGTTTTTCACCATAGCTACCTCTTTTTAAGCTAATTATAATTTAAACTGAAAATTTTTGCACCAGAACCCTTTTTTATTTGTAATTAAGATAAAGCGTTTACAATTGTGTGGATTAGGACTACTATGTAGTTGCATCATATAGCATTTTCCTAATTTAGGTTAACTCCAGAATTCTCTCCAGAGATGGAGAGTTTTTTATTTATAATTAAATAAAGCGTTTACAATTTTTAAATAAAGTATTATTATCAAGGTAATCCTTTTAGTTAATACTCGTTTGGTAGATGTAACCTTGCAAGAACTATCCAGAAATGGGTAGCTCTTTTATTTGCTCTCAAACGTATTCTGCGGCAATTTTAAATCAAAAGACGTACAAGTATACGAAAACAGGCCTCTCAGTTAATCGCTGGGAAGCCTGTTTTTTTAGTTTACATTACTTATTATTTTTGTATTTTAAAGCGTCTCCGTTTTCCAATGTACTTATCTGCATTTGCAATGTTTTTTGTTCATCATCAGTCAAACCCTCAAAATAAGCATCTTGTAACTTTTTCAAAGCTCTTTGCTGTGTGGGAGTGTCACCCAAAATTACCATTGCCTTCATGAAGTTTTTTAGATGATTATCAATTCTTAAAGTAGTGTCAAAAGTCACTTTGTCTACTTTTTTTGATATGCTTGATTTTTGGTTGTTGTCTTCATTAATAGAATTTAAAGAAACTTTTTTAGCTGGATTAGGTGTAGATTTTCTTGGGATTAATTTACTTGAATTTGGATTATGAAGTAGTTCCGCCATCATGATCAGTCCTTTCTATTATTTCATCAGCTACAGAGTTATATAAGCTAATTATTTTTTTATCAAATTGATCTTTTAAAAATACCCCCCGAATAGAGTATCTTTTAATTCTCTCCATATTTCTAATCAATGTATGGAGCATGTTTTCCTGACCAAATTCTTCTTCAGCGGCTCTTAATGTGCTGTGGTCTACTGGTGCCCCATTTTTTAACAAGACTGGCAATATTCCTAGTAAATTCAAGCGAGGAGCTTCATATTCGTCTATTACTTGTTCTTGAATATATTTCAAAAAAGATTCGGCACCTTGTAAGCTATGCTCTTGTGTCTGAAGTATTATCATAACCCAATCAGATGCATATAAAGCACTATCTGATATAAGAGATATCGTTGGCGGCAAATCAAATATTATAAAATCATATTCCGATTCCAATGGTTCGAGTAGCTTGTTAAAATATGTGACCCTATCTAAATAACTATCTTTAAATTTTTTCTCCATTACTCTTGGATATAAAGAAAAATCAGCACTTGAAGGAATGAAGTCAATATTATCATCTAGGGTTAATAATGATTTAGACAAATCTTCTTCTTGAATTGAAGACAGTAATGTCTGATTGAATTTTAAATCATCACGGCCTAAATTGGCAGCTGTTTTGAAATAAATATCTGTTGCATTGGCTTGAGGATCAAAATCTATTAATAATGTTTTTTTGCCTTTTCTAGCAAGTGCTAAGCCTGCAAGTGTAGCATTTGTTGTTTTACCAGTACCACCTTTAAAATTTCCAAAAGTAATAATTTCACCCAATTAAATCATCTCCAAGTTTTTATATGCAAATATACAAGGATACATTGATACAATGATTATAATATACAAAGACTCAAATATACAAGGATACAAGGATATTTTATTTCTGGATTGCTTATATGTAGGCCTTAAATAGGCGTATGCAAATATACAAGGATATTAGGATACAAGGATTCTAATATACAAAGATATAAATATACAAGGATATAAATATACAAGGATACATTTTAAATAAAGCTGGATTATCAGTGCAACAAGTGGTACTGTATACTCATAAACAAAAAAGCACCCCACGAATTGTGAGATGCAATCAAAATTGAATATAAAAAAAGCCACCCCCGACGGCAATCGGGCGCAACTCAAACAGTTTATAACGATTAACTGTATTGTAGCATGTGTGGCGAATTTTGACAATGTAGAAGCCAACCTGCATGGATAAAGTCCAAACTAAATAGACACGTTTGCCAGTGCGACCGCAATAACAACTGGCTATATCACATAAGCAACGACCTCGTGTTGTGGGTGATGAATGGTGATGACCACCAATAAGGGTCAGGGCGGTTTACTGGTGCTTACGAGCACGGTGACTAGTCACAATGCTATTAGGGCAGTAATTAATAGGGTGACTAGTTTGTCGAAGAGACAGCAGCTACGAGGTTAACTAGAATACGTGAGACGGCCGATCGGTCAAGTAGCAGTTAAGTTGTACTCTAGTGCGACGCTTATTTTTAAAATTTGCTCGTGACTAGGGTACAACTTTGCCATTCACCGCTCAACCAACCTCTCAATCAAGCAGGGGTGACCCACTAAGTCAATAAAAAAAGGAGTGCTTAGTTATGGAATTTAGAGGATTAACTTACAATTATTTAAAATTGTTTTGCCAAGAATACTTCGGTGCCGAGTTTCCATGGGAAGTTGATTTAGGGTTGCTGGAAGAAGCTAAGGATCAATACATATTAATATTATTATGGTCAGAATTTACACATCATGTGTCAAGTTGTCCTGGAGTACCCAAAGAATTAATGGATATATTTCACTAAGTTTGGTAAAATCAGAATCCTGTTAAATCAAGGTTTCAGAACGTTACTTGACCTATACCAATTTTACTTCACAAAGTTGTAAAATAAAAAGCCCACAACCATATGGATTGAGTGCTTTACTTTGTGTAATGCCAATTATGTGAAGTAGAAATTGGTATACTAAAAAAGGCTCCCGGTTTAACACTGGAGGCCTTTTTTCTAGGTTACATATTTTGAGGATGAATGTTTTTATCTTCGTAGCTTTTACTTGGGTGCTGTAACATGATGAATACTGCTTAGTTTTTGGTGCCGTACCCCGCAACAGATGCGTCGCTTCGTTGGTATTATCTTAAATGCTAAGTACCGAGTTGAGAAGGATCATCAAGATATTGGGGTTCTAATCCCGCTTGACGACGAAGAACTTAAACCTTTGATGACTAAAGCCTTGAGACGCTACTTTAACGTTCTTAGAAGCAATGAGAAACATATCAAGAACGTTGAAAACTACTTGTATGGCACCATGCAAAACCTATTTGGCATTTGGTGGAATCAACAAGCGGCTAGAGAATATGCGGCTAAACACCCCGAAGAAGAAAAGTCGGCCGACAACGATAACAGTTGGTTGTACTACTAGTCCTAAAAGACTACAAAATCCTTTCTAAGCGGTTTTAAGACTTACTAACCTAATTTATACTTAAGTTAGATTTAAATGGCTTAAGCAGAAGAATAGGGGCTTTTAAATGAGCGCCAGAGCTAACCAGCTCAAAAGTTCAGCCTTTAGATCAACGCCAAGCTCAAGTGATTTGAGGCCAGGGCTTTATCTATTGATAAGGTACTCAAAAGGTAGTATAATGGTAGTAGTAAAAAAGGAGATGAGACAATCATGGCAGTTAAGGAAAAGAAACGGGTCCAAGTCAAGATTGATAAAGATTTGGCCGATGATACCGAAGCAGTTTTAAGCGAATTGGGCTTAAATCCAACCACGGCCATTAACATGTTTTACAAGCGGATTGTTGCTAATGGTGCTTTACCTTTTAATGCGTCTTTAAGCGAAGAAGAAAGAGCTAATTTACGCTTTTTAAAGGCGACCGAAGGGACACCAGTCACCGAGTTCAAAGACGCTAAAGAGGTCGCTGATTGGCTCAACGATCCAGATGAGGACTAATGACTTAGTCAGCCTATACGTTAGTTTTGTAGAAACTAACGGTGGCAAGTCTCGACCAGTTTTAATTCGTCGGGTATCAGAACAGACGATCGAGGCTTTTAAAATTACTAGTCAGTATGAAAAGAAGTCGGCTTATATCAAGCAACAATATTATCCGATTCAAGATTGGCAATCCGCTGGGTTGAAGAAACCTTCCTGGGTCGATCTTGGTAATATTTATCGCTTTCCCAAAGCCGGTTTAAACTTTAAAGAAATCGGTCATTTAAGTAAGCTAGATCAAAATAAAATTTCAGATTTTACGCTTGACCTAAAATCAAAAAGAAGAGGTAAGGGTCAAAAGATAATTCAACAGCGATCAAGTAAAAGGAAGCACAAAGAAAGTAAAGCAGAGCTTACACAAAGAATTCAAAAACAGTTAAAAGACTTTGCTAAACACAATCCTGAAAATAAAAACGATCGGCCTAGTTATTAGGTTGATCGTTTTTTAATTTATCCGGTTTATGGGCGTTAACATAGTCAGCAAATGTTTTTAAAAGTTCTTCGGTTTCTTCGACCGATAGGTTATCAGCTTGAAAGTATTTTTCGAGCAAAGCCCCTTTTTGAATTAATCGGCGAGAACGGGCTTTACGGGCTTGTCGATTTTCATAATACTTAGATTGGCGTAACTTAAAATCTTCCCGCTCAATTTTTTGTTTTAAACGCGCTTGCTGCTCGACTAGTTTTTCATATTGATTAGACATGGAATTTTCCTATCTCGTATGGCTAATGATCTACGGACTTTACCTTTAAAAATTCAGAAAATTGCTTGGCTAAAAGCTTAATCTGATCGTTAGACAAATTAGCATAATCTAAATTGGCTTGACTGATGATTTGTTTGCCTAGCCGTTGTTCAATCTTATTTTTTTCGTCCTTAATTTTTTGATTAATGGCTTTTAATTTAGCTTCTTGTTTTTCTAAGTTACTTTGAGACATAACGATCCCTCCAATCATATTAGAAATAATCACCGAAACTATATCATATAGGAAACGTTAAGTCAAAGTATAAAATTTGAAATAGCGAAGAGAAAGTCATACACTATAAGTTAATTTACAGGAACCAGAAGACTGAGTGAAACGAGGTCAATGCGCACTTACACCCCACTAAATTCTTGTGGGGTAAATCGTGATAAAATCCTGTATTAGAAGTCGCCGATGGCGACAACAAAATCAAACCCATAAACCCAAAGAAAGGTGGTGACCGACATGGCAATTTTTCACATGAGCTTTAGTAATATTAGTGCTGGAAAAGGACGAAGTGCGATTGCCAGTGCCGCTTATCGAAGTGGTGAAAAGCTATTTGATGATCAAGAAGGTCGCCACTATTTTTATGCCCGATCGATCATGCCAGAAAGCTTTATTTTGACGCCTAAAAATGCACCAGCATGGGCCAGTGATCGAGAAAAATTATGGAACGAAGTAGAAAGAAAAGATCGGCGAGCAAATTCTCGGTATGCGAAAGAGTTTAACGTGGCTTTTCCAGTTGAACTAAGCGAAGATGAACAGAAAGAATTATTGACAAAATACGTGCAAGAAAATTTTGTTGATCAAGGCATGGTAGCTGATGTAGCGATTCATCGCGACCACCAAGATAATCCGCACGCACATGTGATGTTAACTAACCGACCATTTAACCCAGACGGAACATGGGGAATCAAGAGTAAAAAGCAATATATTTTAGATGAGAATGGCAATAAAATGTATACCGGAACTAGCAAGTACCCTAAGAGTAGAAAGATACTGATGGTCGATTGGGATAAAAAAGAAAAAATAACTGAATGGCGGCACAATTGGGCGGCAAGTGTAAATCAGGCTTTAGAGCAAAAAA
>Ga0214872_100192_pt1 | contig 22277 bp, 22 predicted proteins | sample Stichaenrichm18X_FD_168614 | JGI IMG/M metagenome (GOLD analysis project Ga0214872, IMG submission 168614) | Xylose enriched microbial communities from anaerobic bioreactor in Madison, Wisconsin, United States - 18X | ecosystem: Engineered > Bioreactor > Anaerobic > Unclassified | place: USA... | reverse complement strand
GATGTTCCTGTGGTGACCTTTTTTGGGAAGCCTATAGTGGCGCTACTTACAGCAGTTGTTTATGGAGTGTTTGTACTTGGCATGCATGGAGGCAAGAAGTTTAAGGATGCTAATGCGATCGTAGCCAAGTCTTTTGCTCCTGTAGCAGGTGTCATTATGATTGTTGGCGCTGGTGGTGGCTTTAAGCAAACTCTTATTGATTCTGGGATTGCTACTGCTGTGGGAGGTATAATTGCCAACCTTGCTGTACCGGCTTTTTTTGCGGCATGGTTAGTTGCAGTTTTTATTAGGTTAGCTACAGGTTCTGCCACAGTATCTACAATTACTGCTGCTGGGCTCATTGCGCCGATGGTCCAGGGTGGTACACCCATCGAACTTAGTCTTGTAGTGCTTGCAATCGGAGCCGGCTCTATGTTCTTCTCGCACGTGAACGATGGCGGGTTTTGGATGATTAAGGAATATTTTGGACTTACGATGGGGCAAACATTTAAGACTTGGTCACTTACAAGCACTCTTATATCAGTTGTCGGTCTCGCATGTATAGCACTCCTTAGCTTAATTTTTTAATGAAATACTACAAACAGAGCGTACTACCGGAACTGAGATACAAGGAAGAGCGACATGAAAAACGCTTCATATATATGTCCCGCACTAACTGCATTTGCTGAAGATGGTTCAGTTGATCTTGCCGCAAATCGTGCTTTTTGGGCTCATCTTATCAAAGGAGGTGTTAGCGGCATTCTAATTTCTGGGAGCTGTGGAGAGTTCTACACGCTTACACACGAAGAAAAGCTCGCACTCACTAAAGCATGTGTAGAGTTTGCAGATGGTCGGGTTGAAGTATTGGGAGGGTCAGGTTGCAACACTCTTGAAGAAACTATACAGCTTTCTAATGAAATGCTTGATATAGGAGCTGACGGAGTACTTATAGTGAGTCCCTATTATTTTTCATTAGGTGATGACGCAATAGTAGATTACTATGCAAGAGTAGCTGCCCATGTTCATGGAAATGTTCTTATTTATAATTACCCGCAGCGTACTAGCAACGATGTTAATGCACATATACTTAGTAAACTTTTAGAGCGGGCAGATAATATAGTGGGGTTTAAAGATACAGTTTCTGAGATGGGACATACCCGTGCAATTATCGAAGCGGTTTGTCATACAAACCCAGAATTTCGAACATTTTCTGGATTTGATGAAAACTTTATTCATGTACTTATGGCTGGAGGGAATGGCTGTATAGCTGGTCTTTCCAATGTATTTCCCGAACTAGCCGCAGCATGGATTGAGGCTGCTAACAATTCAGATATATCGAGAATGGAAATGATCCAAAAGGCAGTCGATTCGTTGATGTCGGCCTATGATATTTCACCTTTATTTGTTCCAGTATTCAAGAGGATGGTAGCCAAGCGCAGAGTTCCCATTGAAACTAGATGCCGTTGCACAACATTGGACCTCGGGAAAGAGCAAGCTATTGCTGCCGATGATCTTTTTAAAACTGGAGAGAAGTTGCTCAGTACGTTAGGCACCATCAAGTAAAAATAATTTTAAAACTTGAAGTGAAAAATTTAATGTCAAATAGGAGTAGCTATGGACCTCAGTGAGCTATATACAAATGACGCAGGAATTTACGATAGTGCAACGCATGCAGATGGACCTGAAGGTGAGCTGCCCCTCTCATCTGCCTATTTGCGAAATGCTCCAAGTGGTGACATTTTTGGAATGACGCTTAATGCTGGTATGGGCTGGGATCCAGATCGTCTGAACGATCCTGATATTATGATGCTTAGTACTATGGGTGGCATCCGTGGTGAGGATGGTAAACCAACAGCACTTGCTTTGCATACTGGTGGTTATGAACTTGGAATGCAACTTAAAGTAGCTGCTGAGGAGTTTAAAAAGAATCACGCACTTCCTTATGCCGCATATGTTACTGATCCATGCGATGGCCGTACTCAAGGTACAGTTGGCATGTTTGATTCACTTCCATATCGAAATGATGCATCTACTGTATTTCGTCGGCTCATTCGATCTTTACCCGAATGTAAAGGCGTACTTGGTGTAGCAGCTTGTGACAAGGGTTTGCCTGCGTTGATGATGGCACTTGTTTCTCAGCACAATAAACCTTGTATTCTAGTACCTGGCGGTTCTACTCTCATGCCTAATCAAGGAGAGGATGCAGGTACTGTCCAAACTATTGGTGCTCGATATGCTTACGGAGAGCTTTCTTTAGAAAAAGCGCGCTTACTTGGTTGCAAGGCATGTGCAAGCGCGGGTGGTGGTTGCCAATTTTTGGGTACAGCTGGTACCTCTCAAGTTGTGGGTGAATCTTTAGGATTAGCGCTGACACACTCTGCCCTTGCTCCTTCTGGCGAGCCAATATGGTTAGAAGTAGGTCGGGCTTCAGCCCGTGCTTTACTCGCCCTTAAAGATGCCGACATATTGATGAAGGACATTATTACAGACAAGGCAATCGAAAATGCCATGATTATGCATGCGGCATTTGGTGGATCAACTAACCTGCTACTACATTTGCCGGCTATTGCCTTTTATGCTGGATGTAAGGTCCCAACAGTTCACGATTGGGCCAATATCAATAAAAGGGTTCCACGTGTTGTTAGTGTTATGCCTATAGGTCCAGTCATGTATCCTACATCGATGGTTTTTATGGCTGGCGGCGTGCCTGAGGCTATGCTTAAACTGCGTAAGCTTAATCTTCTTCATGAAGACGTAATGACTGTAACTGGTCATACTCTCGGAGAGAATCTCGATTGGTGGGAAAATAGCGAACGTAGGGCAAAGGTCCGGGAGCATCTACGTCAGGTTGATAATATCGATCCTGATGAGATTATCATGACACCAGAAAAAGCCGTTTCAAAGGGCATGGCATCTACTGTTACGTTCCCGGTGGGGAATATTGCACCTGAAGGTTCTGTTGTAAAATCTGCAGCTATTGACCCTTCAGTTATCGATAATGAGGGGATGTTCTGTCATACAGCACCAATTAAGGTATTTCCATCAGAACGTGCGGCTATCACAGCTATTAAAGATGGAAAGATTCTTTCAGGTGATATTATGGTAGTGCTCGGTGCTGGCCCAAGAGGTACAGGGATGGAAGAGACGTATCAAGTAACCTCTGCGCTTAAAAAATTGCCATATGGTGCTCATGTATCATTAATTACTGATGCGCGATTCTCAGGAGTTTCGACAGGGGCATGCTTTGGGCATGTGGGGCCTGAAGGACTTGCAGGCGGTCCCATTGGTAAGCTGCGCGATGGAGATGTAGTCGAAATTGTAGTAGATACAAAGAAATTGGAAGGCAAGATCAACTTTATTGGTACTGAAGGTAAAAAAGTTTCCTATGAAGAGGGTGCAAAGATTCTTGCTGCAAGAGATCCATATCCTGGTATCGGGCCTGATCCGCAGTTGCCTGATGACACTCGTTTGTGGGCTGCCCTTCAAGATGTGAGTGGTGGTACATGGCGTGGGTGTGTTTATGATGTGGATAAAATTGTGAAAACTCTTGAAGCTGGAAAGAAAGCACTCGCCACTCAATAAGAGAAGTAGTATTAATGTGTACTGCTTTTAGCTGATATTAGAAGGGGCTGTATCAAAAGTCCCGTACTGAATACCCACCGGCCGGGATGGATTCCCGGCCGGTGGGTCTTTCCATTTTCTAGAAATTTAAATATGTTTTTCTTTAATTTCCTTGGGAGTCTTTGCAAGCTTTAAAGATTCTCATGGTAATAGTCATCTGCATTTACAATTAATGGTTTATGAGAAGTAGAAATCTTGGTACGGAGCTGCGGACGATCCTTGGAACAGTTTATGTGATCAAGGAGGATGTTTGTGCGCCACTATAGCGATGATGAGAAAAGGACTGCGATAAAACTCTATTTCAGTGATGATCTGACAAGCCAGCAAGTCGTTGACAGACTGGGCTATTCCACACAAGACAATGCCTGGAGAGATGGCTGCGCAAAGACAGACGCTACGGTGATGGCAACTTCCGTCATGGGTTCTACCCGATCTTGCTGAAACGAGAGGCCGTGAGACTTAGGGTGGAAGATGGCCTTGCGCTCAAGGAAATCGCCTTACGGTTGGACGTGAAGAACCCTGTCTCTGTCCAGCAATGGACGATACGTTTCGAAAGGGAGGGTGATATGGGTCTTTCTCCCAAGTGCAAGTCAGCATCACGGCCGAAGCTCGATATCTCGGATCTATCAGATGACGTCGGAAAGCTCAAACAAAGATGTGAGGAGCTCGAGCTTAAAAATGCCGACGTGTTGGAGATGCCAGATGTCCTAATAGTAGGTCCGCGTGCAAACGCGGAAGGCCTGAGCAACAGCGAAAAGACATTGATAGTCGATAACTTGGCGAAGAGCTTCGGATTGCCAGTGCTCTTGAGACGACTCGATCTGAAGTAAAGTAGCTCCTATCACGGCAAGGCGCATTTCGGTAGACCCGACATACATGCTAAATTGTGTCCTCGTGTCATTGAGATATATGAGGACAACCAAGGCGGGTACGGATATCGCAGAATCTGGCTGGTGTTGCGCAATGCACATGGCATCGTAGTATCCGAAAAGGTTGTCAGATATCTGATGGCACAGGAAGGGCTTACAGCCAAATGCGTGCACAGACGATATCGCTACAATTCCTATCGAGGAGAGATCTCCGATGCCCCACCCAACCTCATCAATCGAGACTTTTCTGCAGATAGGCCCAATGAGAAGTGGACCGTCGACATCACAGAGATGAAGACTGCTGACGGAAAGCTCTATCTGTCGCCTGTCATAGATTGCTTCGATGGAATGGTCGTCTCCTGGGAGATGTCTAAACATCCCGATGCCAGACTTGCTAACTAACATGATGCTTGAAAAGACCATCGCGACTCTTCCTCACGATGCGAAACCGCTCCTGCATTCAGACAGAGGAGTACAGTATCGCTGGGATGACTGGATCGATCTCATGAAACGTCACCGGCTCGTCCGTTCCATGTCGAAGAAAGGCCGCTCGCCGGAATAACTCTGCAGACGAGAGACTCTTCGGTAGGCTGAAAGTTGAGATGTATTTCGAAGAGGGCTGGGATAAACGCACAATTGAAGAACTCCGTGAGACGATGGATGAATACCTGCATTGGTACAATCAGGAACGGATCAAGGTATTGCTCGGTGGTTTGAGCCCCCTACAGTACCGACGTAAGCTGGGCTACGCTGCGTGATATTTTGTCTAACGGATCGACCGCAGTGCCGTACCCTGAGCTTTTGTCTGCTCGGATAGTTTACATCCCTTATTGTATCAGCTTGGCTATGGTCAAACCTCATGAAGGCCTTCATCATTGTTTCACTTTCTACTGTATACGCAATGTTTTTCCTAATCTTATCTAGTCAAAAACTCCTACCGCGAACCTCTAAAATGCGGAGACTATCCCAAAAATTAATTTGCGGATCCTTTATATAACTGTTCCAGCATAATGGTTTCTGTTAGAGATGTGCTTCATCTTCTTTAGACTTATAAACTAGTCATTTTGCAATATTGCACACTCTTAAAACCTCATAAACTATATTTTATATTCAGTTGAAGTTGTCTTAGCTTAAGTTGTTAGCACAACTCATGAAAGCATACAAAATAAACTATGCGTTGAGTTTCCTACTGATTAAGTCTGAAAGATCTTTTGGCGAGTTTTTTTCTCGCAAAGCTTGCCTAATATCCTTATCCATGAGCATCACAGCTGTCTTCGAAAGAAGTTTGAGATGCGTCGTCCCGGCTTGAGAGCTAGGAACAAGGAGTGCAAGCGCGATATCGACGGGAACATTGTCAAAGGACGGCCACTCCACAGGATGAGTAAGCTTTGCTAGAAGAATACCAGGTCTAATAATTGCAGAGCACTTGGCATGAGGAACAGCAAAGCCATATTGCATCCCTGTTGGGCCCTCTTTTTCACGATCAAAAAATGCCTGAAAAACATCTTCAGATGAATCAGCAAAGCCAAGTTTCTCAGCCAAATCAGACAAGATATGTAAAACATCTTCACGAGAGTCAACATCTAACCCAACGACAACTTGGCTCTCGTCAATAAACTTATCCATGATAAATCTCCTTTATTTTTTTGACGTTTATTTTAGGAATTCTTTAACCTGTTTTACTATGCCTTTCCCGTCAAGATCAAAATGCTCAAGCAATACATCTCCTGGGGCAGAGGTACCAAACGTATACATGCCTACGAGCTTCATGGAAGCGGGCTGCTTTTCTACAAGCAGCTCAGCTACGGCCGCGCCAAGACCTGTTGTGATGCTATGTTCTTCTACAGTTACCACTTTGCCTGTCTTTGCAGCAGACCCAAGCAGCACCTTCTCATCGAGTGGCTTTACGGAAAAGACATCGATAACCTCAGCGGATATCCCTGATTTAGCGAGAAGATCAGCTGCCGTCAAAAACTGGGCAACCTCTACTCCACAAGCAGCAATCGTCACATCGCTACCGCTGCGCAAAACACCAGCGTAGGGAAGTCCTCCTTGGAACTTAGAGTTATAGACCTCAGGGACTTTATAACGACCAAGCCGCACATAGAAAGGCCCATCATTAGATGCAGCAATACGCAAGGCTGCCTTAGCCGCCCAATAATCAGCCGGTACAAGCGCTCTCATTTGGGGGAGGCCTCGCATAAGGCCAATGTCTTCAAGAGACTGATGCGTGGCACCGTCTTCGCCGACGGTAATCCCGGCGTGCGTCGGGCACACCTTAACATTGAGCTGAGCATCACAGACTGTATTGCGGATCTGATCATAGGCACGTCCGGTCGCAAAAACTGCAAACGAACCGGTAAACGCTATCTTATTGGTAAGCGAGAGCCCAGTGGCAACATCAATCATATTTTGCTCGGCTATACCTACATCGACAAGCCGGCTAGGATAGACTTTCCCGAAGTCAGCGAGCTTAGTTGACCCAGCTAGATCTGCATCAACAGCTACGATATCTTTACCTTCACCGACCAACTCGACCAAGGTCTCTCCGTAGGCTTCTCTTGTTGCCCTGTTAGCCATTGTTGGCCTCCTTTTCAAGACGGATGCGCTCTGCATCAAGCTCAGCCAACGCCGTTGCAGTCTGCTGCGTATTCGGGGCCTTTCCGTGCCAGCCTTGTTGGTCTTCCATAAACGAAACACCCTTACCTTTAACGGTGCAGCAAACTATTGCTTGAGGAGAACCCTTTATATCAGCAGCCTTGGTAAGATATCAGCAGCCTTGGTAAGCGCCCCTTTAATAGCAACCACGTCGTGTCCATCTATAACCTGCACATTCCAACCAAACGAAGCAAGTTTAGCTGGAACATCACCCAAAGAGTAGATGTCTGTCACATGGCCGTCTATCTGCAAGTCGTTAAGATCCAGCATCATTGTGAGGTTATCAAGGCTGCGATGAGCTGCAAACATGAGAGCTTCCCAGTTAGATCCTTCTTGCAGCTCTCCGTCTCCACATAGCACATAGACACGATGCGGAGCGGACTTTTGTCTTTTGGCATCCATACGCGTGCTAAGAGCAGCACCGCAGCCTACAGAAAGTCCTTGACCAAGCGAGCCTGAACATATCTCAAGGCCTGGGCAGGCGTGATTATCAGGATGGCCATGTAGTTTGCTACCAAGCTTACGTAGGGTTCCCATGTCTTCATTAGAAAGCCATCCAAGCTCATGAAACGTTGCATAAAGGAACAGGAGCGGCATGACCTTTAGATAAAAAGAAGCGATCGAGCGAATGATCATTTGGGCTTTTATGATCATAGTTAAGCACGCCACTGAAAAAGAGCGTTGCCATGATATCAGCTGCTGAAAGTGAGCCGTCGGGGTGTCCTGACCCCGAGGCTTCAAGCATTCGGATTATATCGTGGCGCATGGTGTTTGCAATAAGCCTCACTTGAGAAGCTCCAAGCGGCTCCGTAGTAAACTCAACGGCTGTATCCATGGATCTCCTTTCTACAATCATGCCAGCGCGGCAAAATACCGCGCTGGCCCATAGCATCTTATAAGGACATATCTACCTATCTATTGTGCATCAAGGACTTTTTGCCAATCCTTATCAAAGCTCGCACGACCTTGATCTGTGAGCGGATGCTTCACAGCCTTCTTCAGTGCAGCAAAAGGCACCGTTGCAATATCGGCTCCAAGAAGAGCTGCCTGCGTGATGTGGTTGGGTGTACGGACCGAAGCAGTGATGATCTCTACTTTGTGGTCGATGTTTTTGTCCCAGTCATAGTTTTGAATAACCTCTACGACATTAGCAAGCTGCTCTATACCGTCTTCGCCGATATCATCAAAGCGGCCGACAAAAGGAGAGATATAGCGAGCTCCAGCATTTGCAGCAAGCAGTGCCTGCGTAGGTGAGAAGACAAGTGTCATGTTAACGCGAATGCCCTCAGCAGCAACCGTATGGCATGCTGTTAAAGCTTCCTCACAGATCGGCAGCTTTACCACAATATTGGGAGCGAGCTTAGAAAGACGTCGTGCATCGGCAACCATATCCTCAGCTGTCTTAGCTTGAGATTCTGCTGAAACAGGCAGTCCCTCACAGATGTGGCAAATCTTAACCATGTGATCTTCGAAGTCAGCTAGTTTGCCACCGGTACGGGCATACAAGCTCGGGTTAGTAGTAACGCCGGAAAGGACACCCCAGCTTTCTGCTTCACGAATTTCATCCAAATCTGCTGTATCAATAAAGAACTTCATAGCATCTCCTTGAATAAATTACTGTCTCTTATTACAATACAAACACCAAAATGGGAGACGATAATCATTATGCAGATCGTAAGGACTATTCTGTTATACTGAGAATTCTACTGGTTACTCCTTTAAGATTAAGGCACTCAACATATTGGCGAATTGGCCGCTTGATACGATCAACAACATAACGCTGTCCATCAATATGAACTTTAGCGAGGTTTGCATATAAAATCTCAATCTCAGCTTTAACCTCTGGATCATTGAATACATAGTGGCCACAAACATCTAGGATCTGAAGAGATAAGTCATGATCTTTGAGAATATCATCAACCTGTAGTTTAGTCTGATCTCCAACCATCCATTTGCGCCATCGTTCAGTCTTAATCGCCTTAACAAGGAGAACGTTCTTCAAATTAGACGGTTTATCACACTGTCCCTCTTTTACAAGTATATCTTGAACGGAACAGAGGTTTAGATACGCACGAGTTTCTTCGGTACCATATTGTGGAGCGTCATTACTCGCCGTCACATGAGCTGGGATGTGCTCAAGAAGAGTAATATCATTCATATAATCAGCATTATGTTCTTTAAGACCAACTCCATAGCTTTTGGCCATATTAGCAAGATTGAGGGCATTTTGAAAATTGTAGTGACCAACTTGCTCTGTGTAACGAGTCAGCGTGCCTGTTTGTCCGACAATAAACGTTGGCATAGGCAAACCCTGTTTGCTAAGTTCAACCTTGAGATATTCGATAAACTCAGCGTACTTATCTGTAGAAGTAAGACCGCCATTAGTCTCTTCGGTGCCCACCTCATAGCCGATTTCTGGTATTCCCAAAGCCTTACGTTGTTTCTCGCAAAACGCAATCAGATCAACTGTACGACGCTCGACCTGATCAAGAGGAATAACTTTTCCTATGACAAATGGATCCTTAGTGGGATCTACCATGAGTAAGTCAAATCCCGCCTTTATATCAGCTAAATAGGACTGCTTAGCTAAGCTCATTGCCTCAGCTTCTGGTAAATGAGCATTTCTTTCATTGTCGCGCTGCCAAGGACCACCATGATCGCGGCAGAGGTAATACATACCATCGAAACCAACTTTGTCTGCAATTGCCTTGATATCAGCTGCAAACCTTACTTGATTCCATCCATTCACGTAACCACCACCGAGTTCATCGGCATCAACCTGGTTACGGGAAGCGATAAACATTAAAGGAAAATCATCTTCTTTTCCAAGTTCAAAAGCTGCTTGGAGTAGATTAGACGACATGGGACCAATCCCCAAAAGTGTTGCTGACTTCCCCATGTCTTGAAGCTTAAGGAGGCTTTCGACAGTTTTCTTAATTGGGATCTTTTTCAACATTAGCTCCTGTCAACTTCGTGCAACCTCCCTATGGTCCATCTTTTGGGACAGACCATGGAGAGTGCTCAAATTATTTAGTATTTAAACGCTTATAAATAACTTCTCGGTGATTAGTCAGCCTATCTAAAAAGGCATATAGTAATTCATGCTGCTGCCCTTTCAGCGATCTTGGGATCCGAATTCTTCTTAAGATTGGGCTTCATAATAATAAGTATAAAAACTGCAACGAAAGTCCCTATGGCCATGTCAAGCGTATAGAGTCCGATGTTATTCGTTGCAAACGCAACAATCATACCGCCATGAGGGACATAGCATTCGACGCCTTGAACCATTGCAAGACAAGCACCAACTGCAGACCCTATCATAATACCAGGCAACGTATGAGGAAGATCCTTGACTGCAAAGGGAATAGCACCTTCAGTAATGCCGATCAAACCCATGAAAATTGCAGAGATCCCTATTTGGCGATCAGCATCATCATACTTATTTCGAGCTATAAAAGAGGCAATGCCACAAGCTAAAGGAGGAATGGCTACCGCTACACGGAATGCACCATTAGGAATATAGAGCGCTGGCGTAGTAGTCATGAGAGCCATTGTGAAAGTCGACGCTGCTTTGTTGACAGGACCGCCCATATCGAACGCCGTCATTAGACCAATGACAATGCCAAGTACAGCTGCCGATCCTCCTTGCAGGTTTCCCAGAATCACAGTTAACCAATTCATAAACATGCCTAGCGGGAGCGCAAGAATATAGATATACAGAAGACCAAATACAAACGTAGTGAGAATTGGCATAACCAAAATTGGCATAATGGTATGGATTGTTTTACTAACTTTCCAGGTTTTCATCCACTTCACCCAATAGCCAACAGCAACGCCTAGAAACATAGCACCCAAGAACCCCGTGGAAGTAATTCCCGAGTCTGCCATATTATTAGCAAGGTATCCAAGGACAAAACCAGGTGCAAGTGCAGGCTTTCCTCCAAACGAATATGCAATATAAGCAGCCAATACCGGGATCATTACTTTCAAGCCCGAGTTGCCAATAGCTTGAAGATTTAACATAAACGGATTAGTTGCAACCATTCCACTGGTAGAATCAGCAGTTGCACCAAGAAGCGAAAATGCATAAAAGACACCACCTACAACAACAACTGGAATGAAGTAAGACACGCCAGTATTGAATGCCTTCAGCAAATCTTTTCCGAAGTTCTTAAACATTATCTTATTCTCCTTTCTTTATAAGCAGACTCCGTCAACAAAAATACTCACTGAGCAAGGGCGATAACCCGATCAATTGCTCCAGAAGGGTCAGCAATCACTTCTGCTGGATCAAGCGAGAGTACTTTGCCTTCTTCTCTCTTTTTGTCGAAACGCTCATCACCCTCAATACCAATTGCGATTGCAAGCAAAACGACATCAGCAGAATCTATATCATCTTCATCGAGTTCATTCTCTATACCATATCCACCTTGCGTTTCTACTTTGTATTCATAGGAGCGCTTTTCGCACTCCTTTTGTATGGCTTCTTGGGCCATGTAGGTATGTGCAATACCAACAGTACACGCGCAAACAGCGACAATTTTCATATCTCTCCTCTCCACCCTTAATCGAAAGTTCTACATATTTCTTGGCATCCGGATTACCAGAAATACATGCCTTACAGGCTGATATTGTTGTAGACTATCAAACTAATAAGCGCAGCAAAGAATCGGCGAAGGTACTTCTAACTGCAGAAATGATCTTTTTAGTTAACCATTTAACCAAGTGCAATAAATCACAATTTACAAATTTCATCTATTGTCAATAAATAATAAGAAAAAACGGTGAATGGGGAAGAAAGTCGATTAATCTTACCAAGACTTTTTCTGCTAAACACATCCAAACTTGTCCCTTGAAGAGGCATATTGATGCTAGTATTTAACTAACAAACAAGAACTATAGAACCACCGCAATTACATGAAAGGTCGTTTTTGCCTTGGCGAAAGAACATGTGACAATTAGAGACATCGCAAACCTTGCAGGGACCTCAACTACCACAGTCTCATATTATCTCAATGGTAAATATGAAAAAATGAGCATACAAATGCAAAAAACCATTGAGAACATCATAGACAAAACAGGATATGTCCCAAGTGTTCAAGCACGTCTTCTCTCTGGTAAGAAGACAGGAGTTATCTCTGTTCTTATCCTCGACAACACGAACGACTGGTCTGGCCAACTTATCAATGGTATTGAGGACACTGCCAATGCTAATGACTATCAAACTGTTCTATGTAACTCAAATTTTCAGCCAGATAGAGAGCACCTCTATGTTGAAAAGATGCTCTCTCTTGGAACGGATGGCTTTATAATTCAACCAACAGCACAGTTTAAGGCCATTAATAACCGTATTTCGCGTGCAGGAAAACCAGTTGTCTTTTATGACTGCAATTTATTTGACTTTAGGACAAGTTGGATTAAAACAAATCTTTACGATGGGGTCTATTCGGCAATCAGCGAATGTATTGAACGTGGTTATGAACAATTCATTTTAATTGCAGCAAATTTTACTGGTTCAGTCTATCGAACACGCATTGAGCGTGCCCAGGGGTTTTCAGACGCCGTGACAGCGCACAATCTCGAATACCGTAAGTTAAACATAAATCACAGTGGGCCGAGCGTGTCAGAACTTGAGCGCTGGTTTAAATATGAATTAAATACTTCAAAGCGAACTTTGATCTTCGTGTCCAATCAATGGGCACTTTCTCGAGTATTTCAAGCACTAAAATCACAAATTCAACTAATTCCAGACCGAGTGGGATTGTTGGGAATCAACAACCAAGACTGGTCGAATCTCACTTCTCCCTCTATATCAACAATTATCGAGCCGGTAAGAGAAGAAGGTAAATTAGCGTGTGAGATGCTCATTAAGAAACTCAGGGATAATGATTCCGAACCACAGCAGAAAGTGCTTAAGTGTACAACGCGATGGCTTGAATCAACTCTGTAAATAGCAGCTATCAATCAAGTGTATGAGGCAAAGAACTAGAACGACCTCAAGCAAGCAAGTACTAAGCACTATTTATCTGCTTACATCACCTCTAAAAACATTTCATGCAATATACCCCCGAAAGTTCTTTAATAGACAATGCCTAAATATATCTAACGAAAAACTATATTACAGGTGATAGTTGTCCATACAGCAGCAAAGCTGCTTACTGGAGACTGAAACTTATCCATAAGACCTACGCGTGTCATGAGTATGCGAGCTTCTGCGCTCTCTGCTCCTCCCAGCTAAGGTCAGCTCGATCTTTGGGATACTGAGATGTGAGAGGGAGACATAACAGAAGACCTTGGTCGTGCTATAGATTCACTTTGCCATGCTTCGGAAACCACGTTGTTCTGCGAGGGACAGAGATCATCAATAGCAGACTTGCTACCCTTGACCCCAAATATAACAATACTACACACCCTACCTCCTATTTTGTTTAGCTGCTTTAGGGAGAATGCTATGTGAGGAATAGTCTCAAGAAAAGCAATACGTTGAAGTTATCTCTTCAACTGACACTGCTGAACGTATTACCACTTTATCTGTTATAGGGGATGATGGACGCCATTTCGAGATAGATCGCGTGTTTGATGCACGCCAAGCTCACTTACTTAAGACTGGAGGGACAGACATGCTTTACATAGTACTTATTAAGCAACCAAACGACCTATCTCTTCTGTGAGGGCCCACGCTGGTTTTGCGGAAGCTAAGGTCGCCTTTATGCCTTAAATACGAAACCAGGAAAGAGTTCGAGAGAGATGCCGTAACGCGTGCATAGCTTGCTCATGTCTATGTATGCAGCGGCAACAGGGAAAGCCTTATTTTCCTCTGCTGAAGCCAAACTAAATCATGTGCCTAAGCTGTTTGAATATAGCTTCTGAAGTGGCAGTCTAACTTAGACACAAAATCACTTCTGCTAACGAAAGCCCTTGCTTGAAACCTTGTTCATCGTATTCCTTCCACGGTTATGCTGCGATCGGAAAGTCGTCTGCGTACCAGTCGGCCGGCACGTTATAGTTCAGCGACTGATGGATACACTCGTCTTTGTAGTAGCTCACGAATTTGAAGATGATCGCCCCGAGCTTGCGAGGTGTCTCATACTCCGAGTTTCTCAGGTACTCGCTTGTGAGAGTTTAAATCAACGTTTTATGAGCACGTTATCTTTCCACCTAGCCTTGCCATCCATGCTCTGCCGTATGCCCTTGTTCTTGAGGAGTTAGTTATTCGAACAGAAGACCGAACCCTGGTCACTATTCATGCACGCAGGTGTGCCGTGGGCAAAAAAGGCATTGCTGGCACATTTCACTATCTTGCATGCTCTCATGGTGTTAGAGAGCCTTAAGCCCTAGATGTAGCAGCTCACTCAGTCGATTACAGCCACGAGGCAGCTATGAGGCTCTCCTGTTTGGACGTAGGTGATGTCTATGGAGCATACCTGGTTGGAAAAGAGGATAGGCTTGCCATGGAGCAGTTAGGGAAACTTCTCGACCCCTTGGCCGGTGCTGACAGATTTGGCTGCGGACACAAGGCGCGGACGTTCATCTGACGCATGAGCCTTGTCGCCACTGATCTTGTTGTGGGCATCTCTGCCTTCATGAGCTTACGGGCAATCTTCCTGGCGCCATGCTCTAAAGTGTGCCAGTTATATGCGGTTGATCTTGGCCATACGGCGCTCGTCGGCCCTTCGAGACGCAGGAGAGCGCTCTGTCTGCGATAGATCATTGACTTGGCTACGTCTAGCAGCTCGCAGGCTCTTTTCCTGGTGATGTCGAGAGGTCTATCTGCGATCGTATCGCTCCAAGTCTAGCTCGAGGCCTTGGTCTATGCAAAACCGTTGGAGGAAGTCACGTTCAAAGGAGAACTGGAAGGTCGCGGGCAGCATGCGCTCTCTCTCCTTTTGCGCGGACACCTCTTGCTTCTTCCTCTCGCGTTCCTGTTTAGTCTTGGCGAATACCGACCCAGAATCTTCTATCAGCTGGTCTTATCACTCGCAGGCGAGTGACGGCGATACGCTGTTCTCGCTTACCACCTCGCTCAAGGTCTTCTCACCCCGTAAGGCCTCAAGAGCGACCCTCATCTTGAACTTGGGATCATAGACCTTCCTTGTCTTCTTTGGCAGCCTCGAAACCTCGCTTCCTGTGCCATATAAGCACATTGTCTGGGGTTTCATTAGTAAGTCAAATTCTGTGTCTGAGAATCGGCAGCCACTTCAGTAAATGAGTGGCTTATCTATGTAGTACGCTCATCCTTTCTTGTTTTATTAGTCTTAATCTCGCTTTCGTATACATCTCCTGACAGCGATAATTTTAGGATTTCATCGTCTAGCATTTTAAGAATTTCATGCACGGATTCTTTTGTATGAGATTTATCAATTATAATTCGATTGGAAGAATCGAAATTGAATTTGCCTTTGTAGATATCGAGCGATTCAAGTTTATTTTTAAGCTTTTAGGTGTCATGTTAATGATATCTAATTCTCGTTCAGTTTTGATGAATTTATTTATAGTTTGCATTTTGTATCATTAACCATCTCTTTTATGGCACTAGAATCAGAAAGAAAATTGTCTATAAGGCTTGCCACTCTTTCAACCCTTTCTTTTAGTACTTCCTTGTAACCAAATTGCGAAACTAAGGTGTTTGTTTTGTACACAAAAAGCTTATTATCAAAAATAATGAAGTCGAATTTGTTTCCTAATTTAATTGAGTTTTCTGTTGAGAGCATTTTGAACTGTGGTTTACCTGACGCACAAACAAGATACAGGATATAAAAATTTTGTTCCTTTTTAATCCTTGGGGAACGTGCAGTCCGCTGAAATGCATAAATAGATTTGCTCTTGGTATTGTTAGATGTGTATTTGAAGAGCATGCCGCAGGCCTTATTTAAATTTTCAGACCCGATCAAGCCTATTAAACCATTTAGATGATCCGACCCCAAAGAACAAATCTTTTATAAAATCATTGAGCTTAACTGCACTTAATGGAAGCTCATCTATGCTAAGGTAGCCTATAGCGTTTTGGTTCTCTAGGGCTTTGTCAAACTTTTTATATGCTGCATCATCTGCTACATATTTGCCTAATCCGTTGAAGATCAGCTGATGATCAAAGTTGTTGGTATCAGAATTTGTGTCTATGTCGATTAAGCGTAATGTGTGCGATGATTTATCGTTGCTTTGGATAACTGGATACATTGGAATTTTAGAACTAGAGCTGGTCTTTTCTAATTTAGATATGAATGCTTTCAATTCATCTTTTTGTGGAGCTCTGAATCAGAACCATAATTTGCATTGTCAACAGCGGTCGAAATCTGACCCCTCTCTTATCAACTTTCTTCTTTGAACTCCTTCATGCGATAGCTGCCACCTTTAAGCGCGAAGCTCTTAGAGTGGTGAAGCAGCCGGTCCAAGATCGCAGTTGCAATGACCTCGTTTCCCGAAAAGATATCTGCCCAATCCGAGTAGGTTTTGTTGGATGTGAGGATGATCGAGCCGTGCTTGTGTATGGCAATCATGAATTTGACAGAAGGGGATGCGGACGATAATCCGTACCAAACACGTCGTTTGGGAAGAGGTCGAAAGTGTATTCATATGAGGAAAAGAGAAGAGCTGTTGAGCTCTATATCCGCTACGACAAGAGTTGTGCAGCAGTGATAAACGAACTGGGGTATCCTTCGCGGGGGGCTTTGCTCGACTGGTATAAGGATTACCTTGAGCATGGTGAGATCAGAGAGGTCAACCGGTACCGTCGCTATACCAACGAGCAGAAGCGAGCCGCTGTTGAGCACTACTTCGAGCATGGTAGGTGCGTCGCTCGGACCATGCGCGCACTCGGTTATCCTGGCAGCAAGGAGCTGCTTTCAGGCTGGATAGACGAGTTGGCTCCCGACAGGCGCAAGATGCGTCCTGCGCCAAGATCGTTCACATACGAACAGAAGAGAGACGCAGTGGTGGCACTCGAGTCCAGAAACGGATCCGCCAAGGAGGTGGCCGCACAAGCGGGAGTCACACGATGCGTCCTCTACAAGTGGAAGCGGCAGCTCCTGGGCAAGGAGGCCGTCCACAAGATGATGGCAGATGTAACCAACCTTCCCGACGATGCGGACGAACTTCGTGCTAAGGTCGCCTCCCTTGAGAAGCAGGTAAGAGAGCTCGAACTCAAGAAGGCCATCCTGGAAGGGACGGTCGAGCTCCTGGGAAAAGAGCCGGGCGCCGACCCAAACCGGCTGACCAACAGGGAGAAGACCCTGCTGGTGGACAGTCTGAGGTCGGCGCACAAGTTGAGAGACCTTCTGGCGGCACTTTCGATGCCGAGAAGCAGCTATCAATACCAGGTGGAGACCATGAGACATCCTGACAAGCATGCCGATCTGCGCGCCCGCGTCGCCGATCTCTTCACTGCAAGCGATGGGCGCTATGGTTACCGCCGTATCCACCTTAACCTGCGCAGCGAGGGGATCAAGGTCTCCGAAAAGGTGGTTGCGCGCGTCATGCGCGAAGATGGTCTCGTTGCAAAGCGCGGCAAGCGTCGCAGGTACAGCTCGTACAAAGGTGAGGTGTCGGACGCTCCCGAAAATCTGATCGATCGCGATTTCCGTGCAAGCTCGCCGAACGAGAAGTGGCTTACCGACATAACGGAGTTCCGCATTCCTGCCGGTAAGGTCTACCTGTCGCCGATAATCGACTGCTTCGACGGTATGGTGGTGAGCTGGTCGATGTCCACCTCGCCCAGCGCCGAACTTGCGAACTTATCGCTGGCGGCGGCGATATCGACCCTTGATGGCAGCGAAAGACCTATATGTCACTCAGACCGCGGGTGTCATTACCGGTGGCCAGGGTGGATGGGGCTCTGCGAGCGTGCCGGGGTAACGAGATCCATGTCGAAGAAGGGCTGCTCACCCGATAACTCGGCGTGCGAGGGGTTCTTCGGCAGGCTGAAGGTGGAGATGTTCTACGGGCTCAGCTGGAAGGGTTGGAGCGTGGAGGAGTTCATCGCCGAGGTCGACCGTTACATCAATTGGTATAACAAGCAGCGTATCAAGACTTCGCTTGGGGGTCTTAGTCCGGTAGGATACAGAGAAAAGCTTGGCATCGCAGCCTAGGAAAGTACGGAAAAATGTCAGCATCCCCGAGCGGCATGAGCAAAACGAACACTTTGGCATCGAACGTCGGCCTACTCTTCCTTGCCCCTCCCCAGCATGAGGGAGGCGTCTATCCTTCTGCTCTCGCCCCCGAACTCGACAAGCCTCCCATGGTGGGTAACGTAAAATATTTTGCGCACTTTGAAAGTTGAATACGTCTAGATAGAAAGACATGGCCCCACTCCCTCGGTATGATTCGAATTGTCTAAAAACGATCATGCTAGGAGGAAACCATGTCAGACCCTATCGTATCATTCGACGAGAGTGCCATTAAGAATGAGTTGAAAGAACTTGTCAGGCAGACCGTAGAAGACACCCTCAATGCCCTTCTTGAAGAGGAGGCCGACGATCTGGTCGGTGCTGAGCGCTATGAGAGGACGGCGGAGCGCGAGGCTACCGAGCCGGACACTACGACCGAAAACTGACGACAACATCGGGTGTCGTCAACATCGAGATGTCAAAACTCAAAGGAGCTCGGTTCGTAACTGCCATCATCGAGCGCTACCGCCGCCGGGAGATTTCAGTCGAAGAAGCGATCGTGGAGATGTAGCTGGCCGGGGTGTCAACAAGAAGAATCGAAGACGTTGGTGAGATTCTTTGGGGAGCATCGGTGTCTGCCGGCACGGTATTAAATCTCAACGAGAAGGCCTTTGAAGGAATCGAGCAATGGAGATCGCGACCCTTAAGTCCACCAGTACCGCTATGTATATATCGATGGAATCTACCTCAAGCGCTCTTGGGGCGCAAGCTTCGAAAACGTCGCGGTGATGATCGCCATCGGGGTTAACGATGAAGGATATCGCGAGATCATCGGCTGTGCAGAGGGCCTCACCGAATCGAAGGATTGCTGGATAGAGTTCTTGTCTTGGCTCAAGTCTCGCGGTCTTCGCGGTGTGAAGATGATCACCGGGGACAAGGACTCGGGTATGGTGGGCGCAATCGCTGAGGTCTTTCCTGATGCAAAATACCAGCGTTGCACGGTTCACTTCTACCGCAACGTACTTGCCAAGGTCCCGAAGACAAAGAGAGCCCAAGTGGCTGCTATGCTCAAAGCGATTCATGCACAAAAGTCACGTACCGCATCCGTAGTCGCTCAGCTCAAGGAAATGAAGCTTAAAGAAGCAGCCCGTGTGGTTGAAAATGGTATCACCGAGACTCTTACCTACACCGGTTTTCCCATGGAGCACTGGAAGCGGATACGTACCAACAATGCCATCGAGCGACTCAAGTGCGAGATCAGACGGAGAACGAGAGTCGTAGGAACCTTCCCGGATGGGAAGTCAGCCCTCATGCTCGTGACCGCTCGGCTCAAATACGTAGCTGACAGTGAGTGGGGATCGAGACACTATTTAGACGTATCACTGCTTGATGAGTGATCATGCCGATGGTCGCCACAGAGACTTTCGAAAAGTGCGCAAGATTCTTGACAGTACCATCGTATATCTGCTGTACCTGCTTGCACGATATCTCGTCGATTGGCTTACCTTTCGCAAAGTACTCCCGTAGAAGTCCATTGGTGTTCTCGTTGGAACCTCTTTTTCAGGGATGATGCGGGAGCGCGAAGAAGAACTTGGCCCCAATAGTACTGGTAACCTCACGATGTGCCGCAAACTCCTTGCCACGGTCGGGCGTGATGGTATTGAGAACCTGATCTTTGAGTGAGGTGAGTATCACCGCGTTGACCGCAGAAGATGACTTCCTGCATTTTCCCCGGTGCCTAAGCCTGCACCTCGCCTTGCCGCCACCGATGTGCTCGTCGAATCTGCCGGAGTCGATGGCACGATAGATGGTCGAGTCACTGATGCTACGGTGGCCCTCGAGAGCTAGTCTTCCTTCTATCTGTTGTGGTGACCACTATTCGTCGATGAACTTGCTTCTTACCAGTTCGAACAACACGGCATCGTCGAGGAGAATTTTCCTTTGGCAAGCATGACGTCTCTCGACGTACTTCTTCTGGGCACTCGAAGCCCGATAGAACCTCATTCACGAGTTCCGTGAAAGCTCACGCGAGATGGTCAATTTGTTTCGTCTGACAGTTCGGACGATCTGCGAGATCGAAGTGCCAATCCGCCTCAGGCACATGATGTCTTCGCGTTCCTCTAGTGTAAGATGACTGTGATGACGCATGGCAGCTCCTGGTAGATGATGTAGTCGCAAACACCATTCTATCCAGACGCCATGCATCATTGCTTTTTCGGCTGTTGCATTTGAAGTGAAGATTCACCAAGAAAAAAGCTGCGATGTTTTAGGATATATGCGTAAGAGTATGTCTGATTAAGTTTCCAACTGTGTTGATAGGTCTTTGGAAAGAGAAGTGTAGTGGTGAGTTACTACATAAGCGATCTACATTTCGGCCATGCTAATATTATCAAGCTTTGCAACAGACCTTTTGCCTCAATTGATGAGACGGATCACACCTTAATTGATAATTGGAATGCACGCGTACATCACGATGATAATGTCTATGTGATTGGCGATTTCTCTTTTCGAAGTAAGAGACCTGTCTCATACTACCTTGAGAAGCTAAAAGGGCATAAGCATCTAATCGTTGGAAACCATGATAAGAAATGGATGCGGAACTTTGATGCCCATGTTTACTTTGAAAGCATCGACGAGCAGCTCGAGATCATTGATAATGATCACCCTATTATCATGAACCATTATCCGCTGATGAGTTTCCCACGCAAAAGCTATCTCGTCTATGGGCATATTCATAACGATAAGCCAGCATCTTTTTGGCCACTTCTGAGAACCTATGAGCACGCATTTAACGCGAGCGTGGAGGTCAATGGATATATGCCTGCCACCTTGAATGAGCTCATCACCAATAATGCCGAGTGGAGAAAGAGTGAGGTATAAAGTGGAGATATATTTCGTATACGCAGAAAAAGAGACTGTTCCTCACAATTTTTCGAGACTGCGCTACTTGTATTTTCATAGTCGAGTTAGCAAGAAGATATACTCCAAGCTATACAAGCTTGAACCCAAAACCCGAGTTAATGTGGGGAAGAAAAGGTAGATCGTCATCTGCGATCTTCCCAATAATATTCACACGCTCTTCATGGGGGAGATTACAACGTGCGATTTCAAGTTCACCGGCATAGCGTGCATAGCCAATATTTCCTACTGAAATTGAACCTAATAAACGTTGCTCATATGGTTGAGGATCAAATGATCTCTGTGCAAGCTGTGCGTAGCCGCGTGATTCTTGTGAGCGTATAACATAGGCAGAAGAGTCAGGTCTGTCATGGTGTATTTGTTGTCGTACATATGCATAGGAATCTTCTATACTAGCCCTAAGGCTCACATAACCTCGAGAAAGCTCTGTCAAGCGTTGCCAAGCGCGTGTGGATAAGTCTGGATCTCCCACCATTACAATATCTGTTTTTGCCTCTAGGAGTTCAAGTGCATCAATTGCAAGTTGATCTGCCGTATCACCTCTGTGAGCTTCGACAGTAGGAAGACCCTCATAGAGAGGTCCACGCAAATCCTTGTCGCCCGGGATGAATGCCATGGTTGTGAAGCCAAGCTCAGAAAGCCCTCTATTGATATTAGCAACTCGTTCGATTGAAAGGCCCGTAAGAGGCTTGGGATAGTAGTTATGACAAGCGGCAAATCGTGTAAAGTCAGCACCGGCGCTACGCCACGCAAGGATATCCTGCTTGCTGATAGTTGAGGCATTAAATACAACATGGAAGTCATGAGAGAGCTCGACGGTCTCGGCTGCAGAAAAACCAAAATCAAGGCGGACATAGTCAATGCCCGTTCCCTTAAGTTCCGATAGCGAAGAATAGCCTAGCTTGGCAAGTGTGCGTGGAGAAATATCTGCAATTAAATTAAGGTTGGCCTCTCGACAGAGCTGGAGAAGCCGTCGAGTCTCACTGGCTTGATCGATGTCAGTTTCTTCAGGGATTTGTAAAGAAGTGAACGCAAAAGATGCTCCCGCAGCATGCGCCTTATCAATAATCTGGATATTGGTGGCTAGGCCACTTCCCATATAAAGTGAAATCCCCGTTCTCATGAGCAG
>Ga0214872_100191_pt1 | contig 22332 bp, 18 predicted proteins | sample Stichaenrichm18X_FD_168614 | JGI IMG/M metagenome (GOLD analysis project Ga0214872, IMG submission 168614) | Xylose enriched microbial communities from anaerobic bioreactor in Madison, Wisconsin, United States - 18X | ecosystem: Engineered > Bioreactor > Anaerobic > Unclassified | place: USA... | reverse complement strand
GGGGCCTGCTCATCCTCTTCGACGACCGGGTTGCCGTCCTCGTCGACGTAGACGACCTCGACGTCCTCGTCCTCGGACGCATCGAAGACGACGACTTCTTCGTTCGGGGAAGCCGCAGCCGCCTTCACGCCCTTCGCCTTGGCCTTCGATTTCCTCTTAATCAAGCGCATGGCGCCCCTTCCTATCGCGTGCGTTCCTTCAGCGACCGCTCGATTTCGCGCTTCGCATCGCGGGCGCGCAGGTCCTGCCGCTTATCGTAGAGCTTCTTGCCCTTGCAGACGGCCAGCTCGACCTTCACCAGATTGTTCTTCGCGAAATACATCTTGAGCGGTACGAGCGACATGCCGCGCTCCCGCGTCTGCTCGGAGAGCATGCGAATCTCCTTGCGGTGAAGGAGGAGCTTACGGTTGCGGTCGGGGTCGGGGTTGCTCAAGTTGCCGTGGCTGTAGGGGTGAATGTGAAGGTTGACGAGCCACACCTCGCCCTTTTTGATGATTGCGAAGCAGTCGGTGAGCTGGCAGTTGCTCTCGCGCAAGCTGCAGACCTCCGTGCCGGTGAGCGCGATGCCCGCTTCGAGCGTGCGCAGGACCTCGTAGTCGTGGAAGGCCTTTCTGTTCTTCGCTATGAGTTTTTCCTCACGATGGGCCATACCCGTATGCCTGAACCTTTCGATTGTCGAATGGACGCCATTATACCCAAACGGACGCGGGGCGCGCTCACGCCAAGCGGAGGTCGAGCTTGCGCGCGTGGGCGGGCGCCGCCTTGACGATCACGCGCACCTGCTGTCCCATCCGCAGCCGCAGGCCCGAGTCCTCGCCGGTCACCGCATAGCGAGCGGCGTCGTAGGAGAAGTACTCGCGGCCCAGATCGCGCACGGGGATGACCCCTTCGACCGTGTTGGGCAGGCGCACGAAGACCGCCGAAGGCGTCACGTAAGAGACGACCCCCTCCATCTGTCGGCCCACGAACCGCGCCATGTATTCCACAAGCTTGACCTCCTGCGATTCGCGCGCCGCCGCATCGGCGACGCGTTCCATGCCCGACGCATGCTCGGCGATCCAGCCGGCCGCCTCGCGCTCGGCGGCAAGGTCGGCGGCGGCACCGCGCAGGTGCGCCTTGAGCATGCGGTGGACGAAGAGGTCGGGATAACGGCGGATCGGGCTCGTGAAATGGCAGTAGGCTTCGCTCGCCAGCCCGTAATGGGGCGCGCAGAAGGGCTTGTAGACCGCGCGCTGCATGCTGCGGATCACAAGCGACGACACGAGCTCCTCTTCGGCGGTACCGCGGGCCAGATCGAGCACCGCCTGGATGGCGACCGGGTCGCCCGACACGAAGGACTCCACGTTCACGGCTCGGGTAAATCCGAGCTCGTCGAGCAGGGGCACCAAGGCGGCGAGCGCGTCGACGGTAGGCTTGTCGTGCACGCGGAAGATGCCCGGAAGGTCGGCATCGAGCAGGATGCGGGCCGTGCACTCGTTGGCCAAGATCATAGCTTCCTCGATGCAGGAGGTCGCTTCGGTGCGCGTGCGCAGGCGCACGTCGATGGCCTCCCCCGCCTCGTTGAGCACGACTTTCGCCTCGCGGGCCAAAAAGTCGATGCCGCCCCGAGCCGCGCGTTGGGCCCGGCGGGCACGGGCAAAGGCCGAAAGCTCGTCGAGGGCGCGGGCGACGGATCCCAGAGCGAGCGCATCGAGCGGGCGGGCACCCTGCGGGGTGTCCTGGGCGTCGAAGGCGCGACGGGCCTCCGCCGCATCGGCACCCCGCTTGCCCGCATCGAGCAGGGCCTGGGCCTGGTCGTAGGACAGGCGGGCCTTCGAGGAGATCACCGATTCGTAGCAGTCGACCGACGAGACGCGGTAATCGGCGTCGAGCACCACATCGACGGTGAGCGCTCGGCGGTCCTCGCCGGGCGCAAGCGAGCAGAGGCCGTTGGACAAACGTTCGGGAAGCATGGGCAGCACGCGGTCGACCAGGTAGACGCTCGTGGCTCGCGAGCGCGCTTCGACGTCGATCGGCGAATCCCAGGGAACGTAGGAGGCCACGTCGGCAATATGCACGCCCAGGCGAATCGACCGAGCAGACAGGCGCTCGATCGAGACCGCATCGTCGAAGTCGCGGGCATCGACGGGGTCGACGGTGAAGACGAACCAATCGCGCAGGTCGCGATACCCAGCAGAAAGGGCACCGGCGCCGTCGACCCGTGCGGCCTGAGCCTGGGCGAGGGTCTCTTCGGAGAAGGTCATCGCAAGCTGATGGCGGGCGATGATGCTCTCGATGTCGCTGCGCAGGTCGTCGTCGCGGCCGAGCACTTCTTCGATGACGCCGGTCGCGGCGCTCTTGCGGTCGGGAAAGCTCTTCATCCGCACGCGCACCAAGGATCCGTCGGGAATGTCGGGATTGTCGGCGCGCATCGTAAAGATGTCGTAGGGTATGCGCGGATCGCTGGGAACGACGACGCCGAAGGGATCGGCCACCTCGTAACGGCCCACGATCAGCTCGTGCGCCCGCTGCAGGACGGCAACCACGCGCGCGCTCGGCAGGTTGCCCACCTTGTTGTGGGCCTTGCCTTCCTGGGGACGGTCGGGGTTCACATGGGTGGGAACCACTTCGACCAGGTCACCGTCGAAGGCCCCGCCCATCTTGGAAGCGGGAACGAACAGCGAGCCTTCGGCCGTGCGGACGAAGCCGTAGCCATCGGAGGCGACGCTCAGCACGCCGCGGGGATTGCTACGAGGCCGGCGGCGGTTGCGCGAGCGTTTCGCCACGAATCCTCCTTAGGAACGAACGAGCGATTGGGCGGTTTCTATCGCCAGATTCTTTTGGTTGTCGACCGAGGTGTCGGAGCTGCGGACGATTTGCACATCGGGAGTGATCCCGTTGCCGTCGATGCTGTAGCCGAGCGGGGTTTTGTAATAGGCCGACGTGTAGCGCAGCGCGCCGCCGAAGGAAAGCTCCTGCACGGATTGAACCGAGCCCTTCCCCATGGTCTTCTCGCCGCAGATGGTGGCGCGGTGGTTGTCCTGCAAGGCCGCGGCGATCGTTTCGGCCGTGGCGGCCGTGTTGCCGTTGACGAGCACGACCACCGGGGCGTCGGTAATCGACGAGCCGGTCGCTTGGCGCGAGGACGTGGTGTCCTTGGTCTGAATCTGCACGACGACGCCGCTCTTCAAGAAGAGGGAGGACACGTTGACCGCCTGGGTGAGATAGCCGCCGGGGTTGTCGCGCAAATCGAGCACGAAGGACTGGGCGCCCTGGTCGGCCAGGGAGGTGACCGCAGCCGAGACGAGCGTGTCGGCGTTTTGCGAGATCTGGGAGAGTTTGATGTAGCCCACCGAGCCGTCGAGTTCGGAGACCACGTTGGGCTCGTCGTAATCCGTGCAGGTGAGCGTAACCGTGTACTCGTCGCCGCCCTGGGCGTCGATCGTCGAGGGACGGCGGAACGTGATGACCGCCGACGAGCCTTCGTCGCGAGCGAGCGCCTTGATCGCTTCGGAGGCCGACCAACCGCCGTTGCCGCCCCGATCGCCGTCGATCGAAACGATGAAGTCGCCCACTTCGACGCCGGACGATTCGGCTTCGGACCCGCTGAAGACGTCGACCACGTAGGCCTGCCCGTTGTTTTCGGCGAACAAAAGGCCCACCCCCGCATAGGAGGCAGACACGTCCTTCAGGTAGGTGGCGTAATGGGAGGCATCGTAGTAGTGCACCGACGAGTCGTTGGTCGTGGCCGCAAGGGCCCCGATGACGTTGGACGTCGCCGTGTCGAGGTCGTAGCCGTCGAGGCTGCTCTGGTCGAGAATGCCCTGTACTTCGGCCACGCGGGCCGAAAGCGAGTTATAGGTGTTGCCCGAAACGGTGAGTCCCGGATTCTGATCCTTGCTCGACGCCTCGTCGCCCATCCCCAACCGATCGAGGACGGCGGCGTTGCCCCGCAGGGTGAACCCAAGCACGAACGCCGCAACGATGAACAACAGGCTGATCATCACTTTGATCAGCCTGAAGTTCCGCTCGCTGCGTTTCTGCAACGTGATATGCGATCCGCGCGACATAGGTTTTCGCCTGTATGCTCCCTACACCTTCAAGTAGCGGCGCATAGCGAGCGCCGAGCCAAGGAGGCCGATGACCAGGCCGCTTACGAGCAGCATCAGGTAAATGATGCCAAAGCTCGAGCCCGGGATGTTGATCGGCAGCCAGGGAAGCGAGCTCTGGATCTGCGGCAGGGCGACCCGGCGCAGCACTTCCATGACGATGATCGACAGGCCCGCGCCGATGATGGCGTGCAGGGCGCCTTCCATCAGAAACGGCCCGCGGATGAAGTTGTTCGACGCGCCCACCAAGCGCATGATGGCGATTTCCTTGCGACGGGCAAGGATCGACAGGCGAATCGTGTTGTTGATGAACACGAAGGCGATGAAGATGAGCAGGACCACAAGGGCCACGCCGATCGTACGGATGTAGTTGGTCACCGTGAACAGGCGGTCGACCGTCTTCTGACCGTACTTCAGGGAGTCAGAAGGATCATCGGGGTTGTCGGCGATCTTCTGGAAGGTTTCGTTCGATTCGATTTCGCCGGCCACCGTTTCGACCATCTGGGCGTCGGAGAGCTGGACGTCGATAGAGGCGGGCAGCGGGTTCTGGCCGTCGAGCTGGTCGACGATTTCGGGGTTGCTCGTCATCGAGTTCTTGAAGTTCTCGAGGGCCTGGTCCTTGGTCGTAAAGTCGATCGAGGCCACGCCGTCGAGACCGGTGATGTAGTTCTCGACCGTATCGATGTCTTCCTGGCTCGCATCGTCGGCCACGTAGGCCGTGATCGAGACCTTGTCTTCCACCGAATTGACGATGTTGTCGACGACGAGGCCGCCGATCAGGAAGACGCCGATGATGAGCAGGGACAGGAAAATCGTGACGATCGAGCCGAGCGCCGTGGAAAGATTACGCGCGAAGCCCTTGAGGGATTCGCTGAAGAAATACGCGAAACTAGACATCGAAACCGTACACACCCCTGTCCTGGTCACGGGTCAAGCGACCCTTGTCGAGCGCGATGACGCGCCGACGCATGTTGTCGACCATTTCACGGTCGTGCGTTGCCACGAGCACCGTGGTGCCCGTGCGGTTGATGCGCTCGAGCAGGTCCATGATGCCGCGGGAGGTCTGCGGGTCGAGGTTGCCGGTGGGCTCGTCGCAGACGAGCAGCGGCGGACGGTTCACGATCGCGCGCGCGATCGACACGCGCTGCTGCTCGCCGCCGGAAAGCTGGTCGGGATACTTGTCGAGCTTGTCCTGCAGGCCCACCAGGCGCAGCACTTCGGGCACCTGGGTGCGGATGACGTGGCGCGACTTGCCGATAACCTCGAGGGCGAAGGCGACGTTTTCGAACACCGTCTTGTTGGGCAGGAGCTTGAAGTCCTGGAAGACCGTGCCGATGTTGCGGCGCAGATAGGGCACGCGCCAGTTGCGCATCGTGGAGAGGTCTTCGTCGGCGATGTAGATATGGCCTTCGGTCGGCTTGATCTCGCGGATGATCATACGCGTGAGGGTGGTCTTGCCCGAGCCCGAATGGCCGACGAGGAAGACGAATTCGCCGGCGAAGACCTGCAGCGAGATGTCGTAGAGCGCAGGCTTGCTCGGCTGGGCCGGGTACACTTTGGTCACATGGTCGAACGTGATGACGGGCGTACCGGAAGGCTGAGCGACGGTGTCCAGATCGAGATCTGGCAGCTGGGCGGACAGCTGGGCCGTGAGATTGGGCCTGGCCGGTGCTTTCGCCCCCGCGGAATGACTGGCGTGAGCAGGCATTCCTTGGTTGTTAGCGTTTGTCACAAATAGCTCCGATCACATAGTTGGAAACGGATAGATACGAAGTCTAGCAGACCTGTTTCTTGGCCATCGCCCTCTTCACAGCATCGACAATGGCGGCGGAATCGAGGTTGAAGAAGTTCATGAGCTCTTCGAAGGACCCCGATTTGCCGAAGCGGTCTTCCATGCCCACGTACTCCATGGGCACCGGATGGCGCACAGAGAGGGCCTGCGCGACGGCGCTGCCCAAGCCGCCGATGACCGAATGCTCCTCGCAGGCGACGACGGCGCCGGTCTTTGCGGCGCTCGCGGCGATCGTGTCGACATCGAGGGGCTTGACGCTGAAGGCGTCGATGACCTCGACCGACACGCCCTCGCGAGCGAGTTCGTCGGCAGCGAGCAGGGCCTCGCGGATTTCCACGCCCATGGCCACGACCGTGACGTCGGTGCCTTCGCGCAGGACGTAGGCGTGACCCACTTCGAGCTCGACGCCGGGGGCGTAGACCGCCGGCAGGGCGGCGCGGCCCATGCGCACGTAGACGGGACCGGGCGTGGCGGCGGCCAGTTTGAGCGCGCTGCGCGCCGCTTCGTAGTCGGCGGGCACGAGCACGCGCATGCCCGGCAGGGCGCGCATGAGGGCCACGTCTTCGAGCATCTGGTGGCTGCCGCCGTCGGGGCCCACCGACACGCCGGCATGGGTCGGGCAGATCTTCACGTTGAGGCCCGCGTAGCAGACCGTGTTGCGGATCTGGTCGTAGGCGCGGCCGGTGCCGAAGACGGCGAAGCTGCCGGTAAAGGCCGTCTTGCCCGTGAGCGAGAGGCCGGCGGCCACGTCGATCATGTTCTGTTCGGCGATGCCCACGTTGAAGAAGGCATCGGGATGGGCCGCCGCGAACTTGTTGAGCGTGGTCGAACCCGACAGGTCGGCATCGACGGCGACGATGGGTTCGCCGGCATCGGCGAGTTCGTTGAGCGTGACGCCGAAAGCGGCGCGGGTGGCCTTCTTTTCGGCCTTCTGTTCTTCGCTTGCGAAGCGCACCATGTTATGCCCCCTGCTTTTCGAGTTCGGACAGTGCTTCTGTGAGCTGCGCGGCGTTGGGCGCCTTGCCGTGCCAGCCCACCTGGTTTTCCATGAAGGAGACGCCCTTGCCCTTGACGGTGCGGGCGATCACCGCGTGGGGCTTGGTTCCGCCCTCTTCCTTGAGGGCGCCGAGAAGGTCGACGAGGGCGTCGATGTCGTGGCCGTCGACGTGGCGGACGTCCCAGCCGAAGGCCTGGAACTTGTCGGCGAGCGTGCCGGTCTGCACCACGTCGGTCACCGGGCCGTCGATCTGCAGGCCGTTGGCGTCGACGATGGCCACAAGGCTGCCGAGCTGTTCGTGGGCCGCGAACATGGCCGCTTCCCACACCTGGCCCTCTTCGCATTCGCCGTCGCCGAGCAGGGCGAAGACGCGTGCCGGGTTGCCGTCGATGCGCAGGCCGCAGGCGATGCCGCTGGCGATCGAGAGGCCCTGGCCCAACGAGCCGGTGGACGCTTCGACGCCGGGGACGAGATGCATGTCGGGATGGCCCTGCAGCTTGCTGCCGAGCTTGCGCAGGGTCGCGAGCTCTTCGCGGGGGAAATAGCCCGCCTGGGCGAGCGCGGCGTAGAGGGCCGGCGCCGCATGGCCTTTGCAGAGGATGAACCGGTCGCGCGCCGGATCGTCGGGATGTGCCGGATCATGCTTCAGCACGCCCCCGAAGTAGAGCGCCGTGAGGATATCGGCGCACGAGAGGGATCCGCCCGGATGGCCGCTGCCGGCCTCGGCAATCATCTTGACGATGTCGATCCTCATCTCGTTGGCGGCATGCCGCAATGCATCTGAGTTCATACAAGAACCTTCCCTGTGTGGACGAGCCCGGTGTGCGGGCGCAGAAACGTCTTTATTGTGGCACGCTTGGCGCCGCGCGCCACACCCTGCGGGGGAATAGACGAAAAAACCGCGCGCGAGCGGGTTAGCGCTGGGCCGATTCGGCCCGCCAGCGATGGTAGCCGATCACGAACGCGTCGATGTCGCCGTCGAGCACCGCGTCGACGTTACTCGTTTCCACCCCGCTGCGCAGGTCCTTGACCAGCTGGTAGGGATAGAGGACGTAGTTGCGGATCTGGCTGCCGAAGGAGTTCTCGAGCTTTTCACCGCGCAGGGCCGCGATCTCTTCCTGGCGCTTGCGCTCTTCGAGCTCGTAGAGGCGGGAACGCAGGACCTGGAAGGCCACTTCCCTGTTCTGGATCTGCGACTTCTGGTCTTGGCAGGTGACGACGATGCCGGTGGGGATATGCGTGAGGCGCACCGCCGAGTCGGTCGTGTTGACGCACTGGCCGCCCGGGCCGCTCGACCGGTAGACGTCGACGCGGACGTCGTTGGGGTCGAGGTCGACTTCGATGTCGGTGGGCAGAAGAGGCATGACCTCGACGCTCGCGAAGGTGGTATGGCGGCGCTTCTTCTCGTCGGTGGGCGAGATGCGCACCAAGCGGTGGACGCCGATCTCGCTGCGCAGCATGCCGTAGGCGAACCGGCCGTCGACGCGGAAGCTCGCCCGCTCCAGGCCGATTTCAGGGCTCGGCACGACGTCGAGCAGCTCGACCTTCCAGCCCTTCGACTCGCAGTAGCGCACGTACATGCGGTAGAGCATGTCGACCCAGTCGTGGGCTTCCAAGCCGCCCGCGCCGGGGTTGATCGTCACGATCGCCGTGCCCTCGTCGAACTTGCCCGTGAACCAGGATTCGATCTCGAAGCGCTCGAGCAGATCGTCGAGCGCGCGCGAGGACGCCTCGGCATCGTCGGCGAAGTCGGGATCCTCCTGCGCGAGCTCGAGGGCCGCGCGGCAATCGTCGGCAAGCGAACGGGCCCGCTCGTAGTCGGCGAGCAGGTCGCGCACGTCGCTCGCCCTCTTGGACACCTGCTGGGCGCGCTCGGGATCGTTCCAGAAGTCGGGCGCGGCGCTCTGGTCGTCGAGCTTCTTGAGCTCGACGCGCTTCTCCTCGATATGAAGGTACGCGCGCGCCTGGTCGAGGCGCGTTTCCTGGTCGTGTAATGTTTTCTCGTCTACCATCGTTTCCCCGCTTGCGCGCCCCTCCCCTACCTGGGGCCGGGGCGCAATCGTCCCGTTACCAATGCCGGCGCAGGCGCCGGCCGATCAAGGGGCGGTTCAGAAGCGGTTGCGGCCGTGGCACTTCTTGAATTTCTTGCCGCTGCCGCAGGGGCAGGGATCGTTGCGGCCCACGTTGGCGTAGGGGTCGTTCTTGTCCTTGACGTAGGTTTCCGCCTTCTTGGGCTTCTCCGGTTCAGGCGCCGGCTGCGCCGGGGCAGCGCCCTGGGCTTGGCGGGCGGCGCTCTGCATGCGCTGGGCCGTGGACATCGACGAATCGTCGAGGGTCTTTTCCGGCGAGCTGTAGCTCATGCGATGCTCGGTGGGGTCGTGCTCTTCGGGCATGGCGGGCTCGGTCTTACGGGCGATCTGCAGGCGCAGCATCGTCTGCAGGAAGGACTCGTACATGCCGGCGGTCATTTCCCCGAAGGCCCGATGCGCTTCGGTCTTGTACTCCACCAAGGGGTCGCGCTGGCCGAAGGCGCGCAGGCCGATGCCCGTGCGCAGGTAGTCCATGTTAGAGAGGTGCTCCATCCAACGGGTGTCGATGATGCGGAGCATGACCTGGGCTTCCAGGTTGCGCATAAGCTCGTCGCCGAGCAGGGCGCGCTTTTCCTCATAGACCGAAAGCAGCTGCTCGCACGTTTCGTCGATGACCGTTTCGGGGTCGTCTTCGTGGTCGATATCCTCGATCTTGAAATCGGTGCGGCCGTCCATCTGGGCGATCCACTTGTCGACGGCGGCCATGTCCCAGTCGTCGCTCGGCACGCGCTCGGGGCAGTTCTCCTCGACGACGGCCTCCACGCAGTCGTGGGCGATCTCGGGCACGCGCTCGCTCATGTCCTTGCCGTCGAGCAGGGCGTTGCGCTCGCCGTAGATGGCGGCGCGCTGCAGGTTCATGACGTCGTCGTATTCCAGGACGTTCTTACGGGCGGCGAAGTTCATCTGCTCGACCTGGCGCTGGGCGCCCTCGATGGCCTTGGTGACGATCGAGGCCTGGATGGGCATGTCGTCGGGCAGGTTGGTGCGCTCCATCGCGGCGCTCACCTTGTCCATGCGGTCGCCGGCGAACAGGCGCATGAGGTCGTCTTCCAAGCTCAGATAGAACTGGGTGGCGCCCGGGTCGCCCTGACGGCCGGCACGGCCGCGCAGCTGGTTGTCGATACGGCGGCTCTCGTGGCGCTCGGTGCCGATCACGCACAGGCCGCCGGCTGCGACGACCTTGTCGTGTTCGGCGCTCGTAATCGCGCGCGTCTTTTCCAGGGCGGCGGCGCGGTCGGCGTCGGTGGGCGCGGGCGCCTCGCCTTCGGCCACCTCGGCGCCGGCGGGCAGGTCGGGGTTGAAGCCCTCTTCGCGCAGGACGTCTTCGGCGAGCACGTCGGGGTTGCCGCCGAGCAGGATGTCGGTGCCGCGGCCAGCCATGTTGGTCGCAATCGTAACGGCCCCCAGGCGGCCGGCCTGGGCGACGATATGGGCTTCGCGCTCGTGGTTCTTGGCGTTCAAGGTCTCGTGCTTGATGCCCCGCTTGTCGAGCAGGCGGCTCAGGCGTTCGGAGCTTTCGATCGAGACCGTGCCGATCAGGCAGGGTTGGCCGTTGGCGTGGCGTTCGGCCACTTCGTTGGCCACGGCGTTGAACTTGGCGTCGATCGTGCGGTAGACGAGGTCGTCTTCGTCCTTGCGGATGACCGGCTTGTTGGGCGGGATGGCCACGACGGGCAGCTTGTAGATCTCGCGGAACTCCGCGTCTTCGGTCATGGCGGTGCCGGTCATGCCCGAAAGCTTGTCGTAGAGGCGGAAGTAGTTCTGCAGGGTAATCGTGGCGAGGGTCTGGTTCTCTTCCTTGACGAGCACGCCTTCCTTGGCCTCGATCGCCTGGTGCAGGCCCTCCGACCAGCGACGGCCTTCCATGATGCGGCCGGTGAACTCGTCGACGATCTTCACTTCGCCGTTGGCGACCACGTAGTCCTTGTCGCGGTGGAAGAGGTACTGGGCCTTCAGGGCCTGCTGCAGGTGGTTGGGCATCTGGCCCGTAGGGTCGTTGAAGATGTCGTCGACGCCCAGGCGGTTCTCGATCTTCACAAGGCCCGATTCGGTGGCCATGATCGTGCGCTTGGCCTCGTCCATCTCGAAGTCGACGTCGCGCACGAGCCCGCGGCAGGCGCGGGCGAAGCTCTTGTAGGTGTCGGCGGCGCGGGAACCCGGGCCCGAGATGATGAGCGGGGTGCGGGCCTCGTCGATGAGGATCGAGTCGACCTCGTCGACCACGGCGAAGTGGTGGCCGCGCTGAACGCGCCGGTCGGCGCGCGTGACCATGTTGTCGCGCAGGTAGTCGAAGCCGAATTCCGAATTGGTGCCGTAGGTGACGTCCGCCTTGTAGGCGGGCACCTTGTCGTCGAGGCGCATGCCGTTCCGGATCAGGCCCACGTTCATGCCCAGGAAGCGGTAGACGTTGGCCATCCACTCGCTGTCGCGCTTGGCCAGGTAGTCGTTGACGGTGACGATATGGACGTTCTCGCCGCCGAGCGCGTTGAGGTAGCCGGCGAGCGTGGACACGAGCGTCTTGCCTTCGCCGGTCTTCATTTCGGCGATCTGGCCGTCGTGCAGGGTCATACCGCCGATGAGCTGCACGTCGAAGTGGCGCAGGCCGATCGCGCGACGGGACGCCTCGCGCACGGTGGCGAAGGCTTCGGGCAAGAGTTTGTCGAGCTTTTCACCGTTGTCTATACGGGTACGGTATTCGCCGGTGAGCGCACGCAGCTCTGCGTCCGAGCGCTTCTTCATCTCCGGCTCGAGGTCGTTGATATGGTCGACGACGGCGCGGTATTTTTTAACCTGCTTGCCCTCGCCTGCCGTTAGGATCTTCGAAAAGAAACCCATTGCCGCCTAACTTTCTTCGTGATGAGGCGCGCGCCGGCACGCGTCCGCGCACGCCCCTGTACAGTCATTCGTACTCTAGCATAGCCCCCTGTCCTGCAGCGGAAATACACACCGCCGTGCCCGAGGCGTCATGCGCGCGTTACGCGAAGAGCGCCACATCCAAGGAGCCGTCGACGATGCTGTCGTAGAGAGAGCGGATGCGGGGCGAGGCGTCGAGCCCGGCCGCATCGACCTGGGCCAAGTAGGCCTCCCAGGTTTCGACCACGCTCATGCGCAGGCCGCATGCCGCCTGGGCCCGCATGAGCTCCGCGTAGGCGATCTCGCAGGTGGCGTCCCATTCCACGACGGCGCGGGCCATGGGGAGCACCTCGGCGAAGGCCCCTTCGGACGAAAGTGCGCGCATCGCGCTGACTACCGACGACACGACCTGCCGGCGCACCGCCGCGCGCACCGCCTCGGTGATCTCGTCGGCCCCGCTGGCGGGCATGAAGGCGCCCCGATAGATTTCCTCGATGCGCTCGAAGGTGCGGGCGCGGGCCTCGGGCTCGATTACCTTCGACGAAGCGGCCCGGCACAGTTCGCCCAGCTCGAGGTAGTCGCTTTGCAGCAGGTCGCTGCGCAGGCACACCATCCCCTGCGAGCGCGCCACATAGGGTTCGGCCCCCGACGGCAGCGTGAGCGCCGTGCGCACATGGGAAAGCGAATTATAGAGGTTATGGAGGGCTTTGGCCGGCACGCTGCGGGGCCAGAGCTTTTCGGCGACCGCCTTGCAGTTGACCTCTTTGCCCGCGTTGATCACGAGAAGGGCGAGCAGGACGCGGTCCTTCTTGCGCGAGAGGATCGACAGGTCGCATTCGACGCCGTCGAAGGCAACCGACAGGCGGCCGAAAAGCTGGACCGTGAGCACTGGGAACGACCCGCCCACCTCTCGGGCCGGGGCGGGCGGCGGGACCTCCCCCACGAGCATACGCGAATAGGAAACGATCTGGTCTTTGAGCGCACGCTCGAGCCGATCGTCTTCGAGCGGCTTGGGGAGAGGCGCGGCGACCGGGCGCAGGCCCGCCTCGCCAAGAGCCGCGAGCGCCGCGCGCAAGAGGTGCTGCTCCATCGTGATGCTCGCGCCCGCTTCGAGCGCCCTGCGGGCCCGCTCATCGACCGCCTGGGGCACGCGCATGCCCGCCGCAAGGGCCGCCCGCAACGCGCAGGCGAGCGCGAGCGCTTCGGTCGTGACGGCGCCTTGCTCCTCGTCGAGCGCGACAAGGTGCGCGAAGGATTCATCGAGATCGCGCGCATGGGCCCAGAAGGCGAGCAGGATGCGCGTGTCGGGCGCGAGCCGGTCGGTGGGCACCCAACGGCCGACGGCCGCCACGCCCTCGGTCGCCCCGTAGGCGACGTCGGCGTGACCGCAGCCCGACGAGAGCAGGAAGGACCAGCTCGCCGCCGTCAAACGCACCCGCAGGGGCGCGTCCCCCTTGCGCGCTGCGCGCGCAAGCGATTCGAGGGCCTAGCGATCGCCCAAGAGCGACCGGCGGACGAGGGAGGCCGTGCGCACATCGCTTGCCTGGGCGTGCCGTTCGGGCTGCAGGCTGCGATAGACCGTTTCGGCCGCCATGAGCGCCGGGGCCGACAGCACGTCCGCCTCGTGGTCGCGCAGCCAGGTCGCGCGCGTGTCGGCGGGAGCAAGGGCGACAAGGAGCCTGGCAACGCGTTCATAGGCACCTTGAGCGGCCAAGATGTCGGCGAGCGCCACCACGAAGGCGGCGCTGATGCCCTCTTCCGACACGCACGGAACGCACGAACGCAGAGCCGCTTCGAAGGGGATTCCCCGCGCCAGGATCGTCCCGTCGACGGGATGCACGTCGACGAAGGGGAACACGTCGGGCGAAAGGTCGCCTACGGAGACGCCGGAGAGGGCGCGCACCGTATCGACCGTCGTCTCTTCCAAAGCGAGAAGGGCGCAGGTCGCGCGCCGGCGCTCGGAACCTTGATCGGACATGAGTTCGGCGAGGAACTCGTCATAGGAATGCGCGCCATGGAGGGCAAGGCCCGGCACCCAATCGGCGGGTTTGCCGCGGTCGAAGGGCGGCACGAAGGAGGGCTCGCAATCACGCAGGGCCTGCATGTCCTCGCGACCGTAGACAAGGTCGTGCGCCCCGAACACGAGGCATTCGTCCCTATGGGCGGCCAGCGGATCGGCGCCGGGCGTCGCGGTCACCACCACTTCGACGCCATGCGAGAGGAAAGAGGCGCAGGCCTCCCAGAGCAGTTGCGCGCTCGCCTCGTCGAGCGCGGGGACGTCCTCGATGACCACGAGCCCGTCAGCCACATGGCGCAGGCCTTCCTCGACGAGGGTGCCCGCAACCAGGTCCCGTTGGAAGCAGGCGCTTTTCCCGTTGAACCACAGGGTGCTGCGAAACTGCAAGACGACCTCGGCATAGGTCGCCGCGAGCGCCGTTTTGCCGCAGAGGGCGGGAGCCACGAGATAGCGCACATGGGTTCGGTCGCGCATCATCGCCGACAAGAGGGCGTTCCGGTAGAAGAAATGCTTCGCCGCAAGAGCGCGCGGGCGAGAGCCATTGCATACGGAACGAAGGATGAAGTTATTCATAGGGTTCCCCTATCCGGGGGACCGCTTGCAGTGGGGTAGATGCAACGTTACGACATACGATGGCACTTTGTCTATCTCAAATGAACATAACTTGGACAATTTGGATATATTGATGGTTTGATGCAATAACTTGCATACCGTTTCGTTGTTCATGCAACGTTGTAGAATTTTTGGACCGACCTACCTATGTCGAGCGCTGGTGCGCCGTGCGGTCCGTTTCACGAGGACGGGGCAGACGGATGCTCGTTGTCGAGAACAGCGCGATGCGCGACGAGGGCGGTTCTCGGAGCCCTAGACAACAAGCGCGCCGAGACGCAGCCGAACCGTTGCCCCACGGGCTGCCGGCATGCAGGTTGTCCCGGCTCGCCACGGCGCCCCGCCTCCCGACGCCCATGACCGTCTCGAAGCAAGCTGGCCCGCAGAACTCGCCATGAAGCGGGGAGGCGAACTACGATGGCGATGTATCTGGGATGGACTGCCGATTGCCCGCCCGCGCACGGCCCGCGCCCCTGCCCCGCAGAGGGCTCGAGGGTGTTGCCGGCGCAGGCGCCGATGTCCCTCGCCCGCCGATGCCCCGTCTCCTGATGGCTCGGCCCTGCCCCTGCCGCCGACGAGTGCGCGGCGGTGGCTGAGGTCACGAGAAATGCGGTCGATTTCGCCGCCCGTTGGCTTAAATCGCACATTTTGCGGTCTGCGATGGCTGGCGTTTTTCGAGCGGGCTTCGCGCGCGACTCCCTGACCTGGTGTTTTACTAACAGCGTTTCTGACAACGGGCGCGGTCCGCTCGATTCGGCGCGATTGAAGACCGCATTTCTGCCCGTTTCCGCCAGCGGCATTGAAAATCGACCGCATATCTGCCCATCTGCGCCAACCTTCGCGCGCATCGTCTTGGAGCGCACGCCGCATCCCGGGCACGACGCCAACCTCCGGACACCGTCGGCCACCCTGGCACCGCGCCTTGATAGAACGCGGAATTTGGCCCATAGCCCCACGCTGTCGCTCGCCTGCGCATAGCAAAAAAAGCCGCCGGCAAAGCCGACGGCCTTCACATTTGTGGTAGCCCGTACCAGATTCGAACTGGTGATCTCCGCCTTGAGAGGGCGGCGTCCTGAACCGCTAGACGAACGGGCCAAATGGCTGGGGTAGCAGGAGTCGAACCCACACATACGGTACCAGAAACCGCTGTACTACCATTATACGATACCCCAATGGCATGTGCTACAAAACGTGGAACGCTCCGTAACGCGAGTGATAATATTACGCAGGGTTCCCCGCCCTGTCAACACCTTTTTCGAGAGCGTGGGAAATTTCTTCGCAATAGCGGCCGCGCGGACGCACCGACGCCTGCGCGCCGCCCAGGCCCCCGCAGCCGCGCGGACGAAGGTCGCCCGCTCGCCCGCCGACGCCCCTAGTCGTAGTCGGGCGTCACGCGGACCGACCCGCCCTTCGAGGTGATGATGACCCCTTCGACGTTGTGCTTGACGTACTTCGAGAGCTTGGCGTAGCCGTAGTCCTTCATGCTGAACGTGGGGAACGACTCGCCGATTGCCTGGCCCAGCTTGCCGAGCGCCACGCCCTCGGTGCCGTGCTTGCGCACCTCCTGGCGAATGAAGGCGTTCACCTCGTCGCGCAGATCGTCGTTGCCGCGCAGGCTCACGAGCACCGCCGTGTCGCGCTTTTCGAGCTTGAGGTTGTCGAAGCTTTCCAAAAACCGCGACAGCTGGCTGTAGCCGAAGGCGCGCACGTCGAAATCGGGGTAGATGTTGGGCAGGCGGTTGCCCACCGCACCGAGCGTGACCTGGCCCTGGGCGTTGCCCTCTTCGTTGACCATGTCGACGATCGCATCGAGGATCTCGCGCTTGGTGACCGTGGTCGCCCCGTCGTCTGCGGCATCGTCGCGCGCGTCTTCGGCAGGCGCTTCCTCCTCGTCGGCCAAGAGCAGCTCGAGGCCGGTGAACACCGTGCAGGCGTTGCGGAAGGACCGCGGGGTCTTCTTCTCGCCCATGCCCACGACCACCATGCCCGCGTCGCGCAGGCGGCTGGCCAGGCGCGTGAAGTCGCTGTCGCTCGACACGATGCAGAAGCCCTGGACCTTGCCCTCGTAGAGGATGTCCATGGCGTCGATGATCAGGAAGCTGTCGGTGGCGTTCTTGCCCTTGGTGTTGGGGAACTGCTGCATGGGCGTCAGCGAGAACTCGGCGAGCACGTCTTTCCACTTGGCCATCTGAGGGCTCGTCCAGTCACCGTAGATGCGGCGGTAGGTCACCTGGCCGTGGCGGCTCGTGAGCTCGTTCATGATGCCTTGGATGTACTTCGCCGACACGTTGTCCGAGTCGATGAGCAGCGCAAACGACTTGCGCTCTTCCGTATCCGTCACCTTGCGGTCTCCTTTCGCGCCCTGCGCGCTCGTGAAATTCCCCTCTGATTCTAGCGCACCGCGCCCGCGCGCTTGCAAAACCGCCGCCGCATGCCCACAATCGATGAAACAGTTACTTCGCGCGCACGCGCGCTGCCCGCGGAGTGTCGAGGCGGCCCTGCCGCAGCGCGCGAGGTCCCCGTGCCCGAAGATATCCTCAACCCCACGCAAACGCCCTCCGTGCCTGCGTCCGCCCGGCGCGTCATCGACGCCTTGGAAGACGCCGGCTTCGAAACGTGGATGGTGGGCGGCTGCGTGCGCGACGCCCTGTTGGGCCGTCCCATCAACGACATCGACCTCACCTGCGCCGCCCCCTGGCAAGACACCCAGCGGGTCTGCGAGGCAGCGGGCATGCGGACCTTCGAGACGGGCGTGGCCCACGGCACGCTCACCGTGGAAGCCGACGGCCGCACCTTCGAGGTGACCACCTTCCGCACCGACGGCGCCTATTCCGACGCCCGCCACCCCGACAGCGTGAGCTTCGTCACCGACATCAGCGAGGACCTTGCCCGCCGCGATTTCACGATGAACGCGATCGCCTTCCACCCCGACCGCGGCCTGCTCGACCCGTTCGGCGGCAGGGTCGACATCGAGGCCGGCACGATCCGCGCCGTGGGCGACCCCACCCTGCGCTTCCGCGAAGACGCCCTGCGCATCCTGCGCGGCGTGCGTTTCGCGAGCCAGCTGGGCTTCTCGATCGAGCCGGCCACCGAAGCGGGCATGCTCGACGCGCGCAACCTCCTGCGGAAGGTGTCGGCCGAGCGCGTGTCTCACGAACTCGACGCGATGCTTCTGGGCGACCACATCCACGACGCGATCATGGCCTACCCGGGCATCCTCGAAACGGTCATACCCGAGCTGGGCCCCATGCGCGGGCTCGACCAGCTCACCAAGTACCACATCTACGACGTACTCGAGCATTCGGCCTGGGCCTGCCAGCTCATCCCTGCCACGCTCCTTTTGCGCTGGACGGCGCTCCTGCACGACGTGGGGAAACCGAGCACCTTCTTCACCGACGACAACGGCATCGGTCACTTCTACGGCCATGCCGAAGCCGGCGTCGACATCGCTGCGGGCGCCCTGAAGCGCCTGAAGAAGAGCCCACGCTTCATCCACGACGTGCGCCTGCTCGTGCGCTACCACGACACGCCGGTGCCGGCCCAACCCAAGTACGTCAAGCACATGCTGCGGATGTTCGACGGCCGCATCGACCTGGTACGGGCCCTGTGCGACGTGAAGCGGGCCGATTCGGCCGCCCACGCGCCGCGCTACCAGAGCGGCATCCGCCTAGCCAACGACATCGACGCCTGTCTTGACGAGATCGTCGCCAAAGACGAGGCCTTCACCTTGAACCAGCTCGCCCTGAACGGCAACGACATCATCGCCCTGGGCGTGGCCCCCGGCCCCGAAGTGGGCCGCGTGCTCCATGCGGCGCTCGCCGCGGTCATCGACGGCAAGGTGCCCAACGTCCACGACGACGTCGCGGCCTACGTGCGCGACCGCCTGCTATAGGCGGGATGCGCGCAGCCGCACGGTCCGCGCGTCCTGCAAGCGGCAAAAGGTCGGCGGGCGCCCCTGCGCTCGCGCCCGCCCGCGCGCCCTACCCCTCGCGGTCGTCGAGCATCTGGCGGGCGTGCGCCAAGGACGCGGCGCTTTCGTCGCCCGAAAGCATACGGGCGATCTCATGCACGCGCTCTTCGGCGGACAGGCGCACGAGCTGGGTTTCCGGCGCGTCCTCGCCCACCTTGCGCACGAGGTAGTGCACGTCGCCGGCCACGGCCACCAGGGCCAAGTGGGTAACCACGATCACCTGATGGGTGCGTGACAAATCGACGAGCACGTCGGCCAGGGCGCGGGCCGTGGCCCCGCCCACGCCGGCGTCGACCTCGTCGAAGACGAGCGTGTCGACCGCGTCGGACTCCCCGAGCACCACCTTGATCGCGAGCATCACGCGGCTGAGCTCGCCGCCGGAGGCGATCTTGGCAAGGGGACGGGCCGTCATTTCCAGGCCCGGCTGGAAGAGAAACTCCACCTCGTCGGGGCCCTGCGCGGTCCACTTGGCGCGCGGAAGCTCGTCGACCGAGCAGACGAGGCGGGCGTGCCCCAGCTCGAGCCGGGCCATCTGGGCCGACACCGCGTCCGAAAAGCCGGGGGCCGCCGCCGCGCGGGCTTCGTGAAGGGCGGCAGCCGCCCCGGCGAGCACGCCTTCGGCCTCTTCTTGGGTCGCAAGGGCCGCCTGGAGCTTTTCGTCGAAGCCGTCGACCGAGGCGACCGTGCGGGCGGCTTCGACGTAGGCTTCTTTCACTTCCTTCATCGTGGGGCCCCATTTGCGCATGAGCAGCTGCAGCTCGCCCATGCGGTTCTGCATGGATTCGAGGTCGGACTCGTCGAAATCGAGCGAATCGCCCCAGGTGCGCACGTCGCGCGCCACGTCTTCGACGATGTAGCCCGCCTCGCGCAGGCTCTGGGCGAGCGCGCCCAGATCGGCGTCGACGGAAGCCACCCCCTCGAGCAGGGCGACGGCCGACCCGATCGCGTCGATCGCGCCCCCGTCGCCTGCAAGCGCCTCGCGCGCGCCCTCGACGGCGCGCGAGAGGTCGGCGGCGTTTTCCACTTTGACCACCTGCTGGGAGAGCTCGTCGTACTCGCCGTCGAGCGGATGGACCTCGTCGATGCGGGCGAGGACGAACCGGGCCTGGTCGACCGCTTGGGCGTCGAGCTGCCCGGCCGCGCGCACCGCCTCGACCGCGCGCGCGGCGTCCTGCGCGTCCTTGAAGGCTGCGGCGTAGGCGGTCTGCGCTTCGGCGATCGCGTCGTGCGCCCATTCGTCGAGCATGGCGCGGTGGTTGGCCGGCTTCATGAGGCGCTGGTGCTCGTGCTGGCCGCACAGGTCGATCGTAGCGCCCACCGTGGCGGCGAGCTGTTTGACGCTGGCGATCGAACCGTCGATGCGCACGCGGCTGCGGCCGTCGGCGCTCACCGTGCGTTCCGCCACGCAGCCTTCCGCCTGCTCCTCTTCCCCGCCGCCGGAAAGCGGGAAGAGGCGGCCTTCGACGCGCAGGCCGTCGGCGCCCTCCCGCACCATGCCGGCGTCGGCCCGGTCGCCGCCGAGCAGCTTGAGCGACCCGAGCAGGGCCGTCTTGCCGGCGCCCGTTTCGCCCGTGACCACCGTGAGCCCGCGGGCGGGCGCGAGCGTGGCGTCGCGGATGAGCGCGACATCCTGTACATGCAGCTCGTCGATCATGGGCGCTCCTTTGCAAAGCCGGGTTCGAACACGAACAAGTGTACCATTTCGCTCGTGCGGGAAAAGCTTCTGAACGCATGAGCGCAAACCTAGCGAAAACCTATCGCCGCCTGCGGTATGCTGTGCGCACACGCGTATGAAAGGGAGGCGCCCATGAGGGCATTGCTGCAGTGCGCATCGCACGCACAGGTAACCATCAACGACGGCACGACGGGAACGTTCGACGGCATGATCGCCGGCGACCCCGCCCGCTCGATCGACCGCGGGCTCGTGATCTTTCTGGGCGTGGGCCAAGACGACGGCGAAGCCGAAGCGGAAAAGCTCTGGCGCAAGATTTCCAAACTGCGCATCTTCGCCGACGATGCCGGCAAGACCAACCTGTCCCTTTCGGCCATCGGCGGCAGCGTCTTGATCGTGTCGCAGTTCACCCTCTACGCCGACTGCAAGCGCGGCAACCGCCCGAGCTTCACGGCCGCCGGCGACCCCGCCCTCGCCCGCACCCTCTACCGGCGCTTCGTCGAGCTCGCGCAAGCGGACGTCGAGACGGTCGCCGTAGGGGAATTCGGCGCCGACATGAGCGTGTCGCTCGTCAACGAAGGCCCCTTCACCGTCTGGCTCGACACCGACGCCCTCTAGCCAGCGCCCGGGCCTTAAGGCCCGCACCCATTCACCCCACCAGCATGCGCCCCGCGCAAAGGACCCAAGGATGATCTTCTACTTCACGGGAACGGGCAATTCGTTCGCCGCCGCCCACACCATCGCCGAAATCACCCACGACGAGCTCGTCGACATCGGCGAATCCTACCGCATGGGCCGATTCAGCTTCCGCGTGGAGCAGGGCGAGACGCTGGGGTTCGTCTTCCCCGTCTACGACCGCGCCGTCCCCCGCATCGTAGCCGACTTCATCGACTGGCTCGCCTTCATCACGCCCAACGGCAACCCCTTCGTGCCCGGCTACTGCTTCTGCGCGATCACCTGCGGGGAGGCGGTGGGCAACGCGGCCAAGGAGCTCGCCCGCACGCTCAAGGCCGCCCTCAACATCCGCCTCGACGCCTCGTATTCGATCGAGGACGTCGACAACTGCATCATCAAGCGCTCGCCGGGTTCGCCGGAAGCGCGCCGCATGAAGAACCACGCCGCCCACCGGCAGGCCCGGTCGGTGGCCTTTTCGGTGAACGCCAAGCGCATGGGCAGCATGGAGAAGAAGGGCGCCCTGAGCGCGGCCGCCGGCGCGCTCGCCGCCCTTGGCTCGCGCAAGATCGACATCGCGCCCTTCACCGTCGACCGCACGGCCTGCGTGGGCTGCGGCACCTGCGCGCGCCTGTGCCCCACCCGCACCGTGACGATCGAGGACGGGGCCCCGCGCTGGGACGGCGAGCGCTGCACCCTGTGCTTGGCCTGTCTGCAGCGCTGTCCGACCTTCGCGATCGACTATGGCGCGCGCACCGCCGACCGCGACCGGTACGTGAACCCCGTCTTCAAGCGCACACCCACCCGCCTGTCGGCGCTTGCCGCGAGCGTGGACATGACCGTCCCCGACCCCGACGACGTCGTGCGCCAGGGCGAATACGAGGAGCCCGACGTCGACGAACCGAGCGATGCGGCCCTTTCGGCCTTCGCTCTGCCAGCGGAAGCCGATGCGGGCGAGGGCAAGAAAAAAGCGGCCGAACCCGACCGCTTGGAAGGCTAGCCCGCTTGCGGGACCCGCACCCGCTTGCGCACCATGTCGTCGACCGACACGCTGTCGACGTAGCTTTCTATCGTGCGGTCGAGCCCGGTCCAGAAATCGACCGTCTCGCATTCGCCGCGCATGGGGCAGATGCCCGCACCCTCTTCCAAACAGGCGACGGTGGCCATGCTGCCCTCGCTCGCCCGCAGGATGTCGCCGGCTGTGATGTCGGTCGCCGGCCGCGACAGGCTATAGCCGCCGTGGGCGCCGCGCGTGCTGCGCAGGACGCCGTAGCGGGTGAGCTGGCCGGCGAGCTGTTCCATATATTTCACCGAAATGCCCGTGCGCTGAGCCGATTCGCGCAGCGCCACCGGCCCCTCTTCGGCATGTTCGGCAATGTCGATGACCATGCGCAGCGCGTAGCGCCCTTTCGTGGAAATCTTCATGCGAGGTCCTTTCGCTCGTTTTGTTGAAAGTATCGCACAGCTTCGCCTCTACCGGCAGGAATTCCCAGTAAATGATTAGGAATTGTAAGTTTCCAGGATGAAACTCCTGCGCAGGGACGCTGCAAGCGGAGCAGAAAAGCGAAAGAA
>Ga0214872_100185_pt1 | contig 22961 bp, 21 predicted proteins | sample Stichaenrichm18X_FD_168614 | JGI IMG/M metagenome (GOLD analysis project Ga0214872, IMG submission 168614) | Xylose enriched microbial communities from anaerobic bioreactor in Madison, Wisconsin, United States - 18X | ecosystem: Engineered > Bioreactor > Anaerobic > Unclassified | place: USA... | reverse complement strand
TCGCCCTCGGCGGCGGTTATCTGGGAGCCCACTTCGGCGATCTTGTCGCCCTCGATGCGGACGGAAACGACGTCGTCAAGGCCGATCTGCGGGTCGACGGCGCGGACGTTCTTAAGAATTAAGCTCATTGTTGCCTCCAAGCAGCAGATACAGGACGGCCATGCGGACGCAGATGCCTGCGTAGACCTGGTCGAGGATGACGGAACGTTCGGGGTGGTCGGCCATGTAGTCGTCGAGTTCGACGCCGCGGTTGATGGGGCCCGGATGGCAGACGATCGTGTCGGGCTTAAGCAGACGGTCGCGCTCTTCGGTGAGGCCGTAGAGCTTGTTGTACTCGCGCAGGCTGGGGAACGGCGCGCCGTCGAGGCGCTCCATCTGGATGCGGAGCATGTAGACGACGTCGAGTTCGGGCAGGACCTCGTCGATGTGCGAGGACACGGCGTCGAAGCCGAGCAGGTCGGGGCGGGCGGGAAGCAGGGTCTGCGGGGCGATGCCGTAGACGGTGGCGCCCATGATCTTCAGGGCAGGCGCAAGCGAGCCCACGACGCGCGAGTGGCCGATGTCGCCCACGATGCCCACCTTGAGCCCGTCGAGCGTGCCCTTGCGCTGCCAGATCGTGAAGAGGTCGAGCAGGGCCTGGGTGGGATGGTTGTGCTTGCCGTCGCCGGCGTCGATGACGCCCGCGGAGGTGTGCTGGCTGACGATGTAGGGGGCGCCGGCCATCTTGTCGCGGATGACGACCATGTCGATCTTGTAGCTGTTGAGCGTTTCCATCGTGTCGAGGAGGCTCTCGCCCTTGACCGTGGCCGAGCTCTTGCCGCCGGCGGAGAGCTTGTCGCAGGACAGGCGCGATTCGGCGAGCTCGAAGCTCGACTTGGTGCGGGTCGACGGCTCGTTGAACATGTTCACGACCGTGATGCCCTTGAGCAGCGGGACCTTCTTGATCTTGCGCTCGTTGACTTCCTGGAAGGTCGTCGCCGTTTCCAGGATCTGCATGATGTCATCGGCCGAGTACTCGGTGATGTCGATGAGGTTCTTATGGTTGAAAGCCATTAGCGATCTCCTCCCAGGGGAGCCGAGCCTGCGCGGCCGCCCGGTGCGATATCGAGGATGTCCACTTCAGAGCGCCCGTCGACCTCTTCGAGGAACAGGCGGACGTTTTCGTCGGCGGCCGACGGGACGTTCTTGCCCACGTAGTCGGCGCGAATAGGCAGCTCGCGATGGCCGCGGTCGATGAGCACGGCGAGCTGGACGGTCTTGGGGCGGCCGATATCCATCAGCGCGTCGAGCGCAGAACGGACGGTGCGGCCCGTGTAGAGGACGTCGTCGACGAGGACGATGTTCATGCCGTCGATGTTGAAGGGGATGTTGGTGGAATGAATCTCGGGCGCGAGGTATTCCAGGTAGTCATCGCGATAGAAGCTGATGTCAAGATGGCCCAGGGGCACGTCGACCCCTTCGATGTCCTTGATCTTCTTCACGAGCTTTTCGGCGAGAATGTCGCCGCGCGTGACGATACCCACGAGCGCAAGATTGTCGGCACCATGATTCGACTCGAGAATTTGATGCGTGATGCGCGTGAGCGAGCGTTCGATCTCTTCCGCGTCCATACACACGGATTTGATCGCTTGGTTCCCGTTCATACACACTCCTCTCTTTCGAGTGCGTACAGAACGACCACCGGTTCCGCACGAACGGGCCGCGAGCCTTCGCGTCCGCGCAAGAAAAAAGGTTCTTGCGCCAGACAAGAACCTCGTGTTCACATTATGTGCTCAGAGCCTTGTCGGTCTCTCTGTACCGCTTTTAAAGACAGGCTCATTATACGGTGCGGCCGGCGCGTTGCAAGCGAGAATCGCATACTTCGACGGAATTATGCAGAAAGGCTCGCAACGCCGGTGCGTTGTGACAACGGGGGCGCGTGATGTTGTCACACGGGCGTGTGACAACATCACGCGCCCCCGTTGTCACAATGAGTCAAAGAGATGTGACCCCTTTGACTCATTCTCGCGGGACTACATGGTGGTGGGAACGACCTTGGCTTCCAGGCCCGCTTCGCGCAGGGCGCCCACGATGCGGTCCTTATGGTCGGTGCCGAAGGCCTCGATCGTCACGCGCAGCTCCACCGCTTCGTTGCGGTTGGTGTTGACGAACTGGTTGTGCTCGAGGCGAATGACGTTGCCGTCCTCGCGGGCGATGATCGAGGCAACCTCCACGAGCTCGCCGGGGCGGTCGGGCAGAAGGACCGACACGGTGAAGACGCGGTCGCGTTGGATGAGCCCGTGCTGCACGACCGACGACATCGTGATGACGTCCATGTTGCCGCCCGAAAGGATGCTCACCACGTGCTTGCCCTCGACGTTGAGATGCTTCAGGGCCGCCACCGAAAGCAGGCCCGCATTCTCGACGATGAGCTTGTGGTTCTCGACCATGTCGAGGAAGGCGCCCACGAGCTCGTCGTCGTCGATCGTGATGATGCCGTCGAGGTTCTTCTGGATGTAGGGGAAGACCGATTCGCCGGGCTGCTGGACGGCCGTGCCGTCGGCGATCGTCGATACGTGCGGGAGCTTGACCACGTGCCCTGCCTCGAGCGAGGCCTTCATGCAGGCGGCGCCCGAAGGTTCGACGCCGATCACCTTGATGCGGGGGTTGAACTCCTTGGCGAAGGTCGACACGCCGCAGGCCAGGCCGCCGCCGCCGATCGGAACGAGAATGTAGTCGACCAAGGGGAGCTCTTTGACGATCTCGACCGCAATGGTCCCCTGTCCCGTCGCCACGACCGGGTCATCGAAGGGCTGGATGAAGGTGTAGCCGTGCTCTTCGGCCAGGCGCTCGGCCTCTTCGTGCGCCTCGTCGTAGACGTCGCCGGCGAGGACGACCTGGGCGCCTAAGGCCTTGGTGCGCTCTACCTTTATATAGGGGGTCGTCGTGGGCATGACGATGACCGCGGGCACCCCGTAGCGTTTGGCCGCGTAAGCCACGCCCTGGGCATGGTTGCCGGCCGATGCGGTGATGAGCCCCTTGGCGCGCTCTTCGGGAGACAGCGTCGAGATCTTGTAGTAGGCGGCGCGCACCTTGTAGGCTCCCGTGCGTTGCAGGTTCTCGGGCTTGAGGTAGACCTTGTTGCCGGTGGCGTCGCTGAAGTAGGGGCTGTAGATGAGTTTGGTTTCGAGCGTAACGTCCTTCACGCGCTCGGAAGCTTCTTCGAAATCTTCGATAGCCAGCATTCTTTTCCTTTATCGCAGGGTCGTATGATCGCTTCCACGATATGCTAACGCACGAAACGCAACCCACGCAGGCGGGCCATATACGAAAAATCTTTAACCGGCGCCCGCTTGCATACTACAAGGAGGAAGCATGCAGACCGTATCCACCCCCAACGCCCCCGCCGCCATCGGCCCCTATTCCCAGGCCAAGATCGCCGGCGGCTTCGTATTCGCCTCGGGCCAGATCGCCATCGACCCGGCCGTGGGCAAGATCGTCGAAACGACGATCGAAGGCCAGGCACGCCAGGTGCTCGCCAACGTCGAGGCCCTGCTCGAGGCTGCCGGCACCGACCTGGCGCACGTGGTGAAGACCACCTGCTTCCTGGCCCACATCGAAGATTTCGCCGCCTTCAACGCCATCTACGCCGAACGCTTCGGCGACGCGCGCCCGGCCCGATCGGCCGTGGGCGTGGCGGGTCTGCCGGCCGGAGCCCTCGTCGAGGTCGAGGTCATCGCCGAGCTCTAAGCTCGTCGCTTGTCGCGCAGAGCGCCCGCAGGCGGTAACCTATGGGTAACAGTCCCTTTGCCCATCTCGTTAAGGTGGCCGTCACGTGGACGGCTTTGGCTACAATGAAGCGCACGTCGAACGCAAAGGAACATGCACCCCATGACAGAATGCCCGCAACCCAACGTATGCGATACCGCCCTCATCTTCGAGGGCGGCGGCATGCGCGCTAGCTACACCGCCGCCATCGCCAACGCCCTGCTGGAAGCGGGCATCAACTTCGGGCACGTCTACGGGGTCTCCGCCGGTTCGAGCAACGCCGTGAACTACGTCTCGCGCGATGTCGGCCGCACGCGCGCATCCTTCACCGAGCTCGTGCGCGACCCCGACTTCGGCGGCCTGGGCACCTTCCTTGCCCACAAGGGCTTCTTCAGCGCCCATCACATCTACCAGGAAATCGGCCGGCCCGACGGCCTTCTGCCCTTCGACTTTGCCACCTTCGCAGCCAATCCGGCGCGCGTCACCATCTGCGCCTGCGACCGCGATAGCGGCGCTTCCGTCTTTTGGACCAAGGCCGACATGCCCAACGTCGACGAGCTCATGGTGCGCGTCCGCGCGTCGTCGACTCTGCCGATCGTCATGCCGCCCGCCACGATCGACGGCCGCGTCTACTACGACGGCGGGCTCGCCGAAGGCAACGGCATCCTTCTGCCCAAGGCCCGCGCCGACGGCTTCAAGAAGTTCTTCATCGTGAGGACGCGGCCCAAGCCCTACCGCAAACCCGAAAAACCCAAGCCGGCGACCGTGGCCTTCTTCTGGCGCCGTCCCGCCATGCGCGCGGCCCTACGGGCGTGGGGCCCGGGTTACAACCGCGTCTGCGACGAGGCCGACGCGCTCGCTGATACGGGCGAGGCCTACGTGGTCTACGCCGAGCACATGGGCGTGGAAAACAGCACGACCGATCTGGACGCCCTGCGCCGCAACTACGACGCGGGCTGGGAGCAGGCCCAGCGGGACCTGTCTGCATGGAAATCGTTTTTGGGGGTGTAGCGCATGTCGAAGTTCACCGAGCAGGCCATCATCAACGCGTTTCTCGACGAGCTTTCCGAAAAGCCCTTCGATAAGATCACCGTCACGAGCATCGTGAAGCGCTGCGGCATCAACCGCAACACCTTCTACTACCATTACCAGGACATGTTCGCGCTCGTGGACGACATGCTCAAACGGGCGGCCGCCGAGTTGAGCATGACCAACCCCCGCATGCACGACTGGCAGCAGGCCTTCGCGGCCCTCACCTCCTTCGCCCGCGCCCACAAGTCGGCCTTTTACCACTTGTACAACTCCTCGAACAACACCCGCATCGAGGCCTACTTCCACTATGCGGCCGAACCGATCGTCGAATCCTTCGTGCGCCACGAAGCCGAAGGGCTCAAGGTGAGCGACCAGGTCATCACCGACTTGAGCAACCTGCTGGCCCTCACCCTGCAGAGCCTCACCGTGCAGTGGCTCGTCGACGGGATGAGCAACGAGTTCGACGACTACATCGCCCGCATCGCCCGCATCCTCGACGGCACGGTGCGCATGGCGCTCGAAAGGGGAGCCGCGAACGGCGGCGCCGCGGCAGGCGCCCTCCCCTCTCCAAAGACCCCGCGCTCGCTGTAAACCCAACGGCACACATGTAAGAATTCCCACATACAATTTTTAGGCATTCTTCAGATGGTGCCCAAGTTTCGAACAGGCCCCATTCTTTGACCATTCCTCGTGACCTGCGTAAACGTTACGTTTCAAGCAACGTAACGTGAGCATTCCAACAGAATCGAGGCACCAATGGCTGAAGAGCCCCCATCAAACAAGATGCGGTACCGCCTGGGCCGCGGCATCGTGAAGGCGCGCGTGCCGATCCTCATCATCGCCATCCTGCTGCTGATCCCCTCCCTTTGGGCGTACGCGAACACCAAGGTCAACTACGACCTGCTCACCTATCTGCCCGACAGCTTCGAGACCATGCAGGGCCAGCAGATCCTGCAGGACGACTTCGGCAAGGGCGCCTTCAGCTTCATCATCACCGAAGGCATGACCGACGAAGAGGTCGGGGAGCTGAAAGACAAGATCGCCGACGTACCGCACGTCGCTGACGCGCTGTGGGTGGACGATCTCGAAGCGGCCGGCATCCCCAAGCAGGCCATCCCCGAAAAGTACTACAAAGAATTCAATAAAGACGACAACGGCGACAACGAGACGATGATCGCCGTCTTCTTCGACACCGGCACGTCGGCCGACGAAACGCTCACCGCCGTCGACCAGATTCGCGAAATCGCCGGTGACCAGGTCTTCGTGTCGGGCATGAGCGCGCTCAACACCGACATGAAGAACATCGCGAGCTCCGAAGAGGCGCCCACCGTCGCCGTGGCCGTGCTCGGCGCCGTGATCGCCCTGCTCGTGCTCACCGACACCTGGCTCGCTCCGCTTGTGTTCCTGCTCTCGATCGGCATCGCCATCATGTGGAACATGGGTACCAATATCTTCTTGGGACAGATCAGCTTCATCACCAAGGTCCTCGCCGCCGTCCTGCAGCTGGCCGTGACGATGGACTACTCGATCTTCCTCTGGCACGCCTACACCGACGAGCGCGACCAGTTCCCCGACGACCACCGCAAGGCCATGGCGCTCGCACTGGGCGACGTGTTCCCCACGCTCGTGTCGTCGGCACTCACTGCTTCGGCCGGCTTCCTGGCACTCTGCTTCATGACCTACCAGCTGGGCATGGACTTGGGCATCGTCATGGCAAAGGGCTGCATGCTGGGCCTGGTGGGCAGCCTCACCACGCTGCCGGCCCTCATCCTGATCTTCGACAAGCCCATGGCCAAGCTCTCGCATAGGCCGCTCATCGGCAAGGCCAAGCGCCTGGGCAACAACGTGTCCAAGCACTACGCGGTCTACATCATCGCCTTCTTCATCGTGCTCGTTCCCGCGGTCTACGGCTTCGCGAACAAGCCCGTCTACTACGACCTGTCTAAGATGGTCTCCGGCGAGGTGTCGGCCGACGCCGGTAACGCCAATCCCCTCATGAAGGCAGCGCCCGCCAACGAAAAGCTCAAAGAGGACTTCGACGTGTCTACCACCGAGATGATCCTCTGCGACGCCAACATGCCCCACGCGATGGCCAAGGACATGCTCAACCGCATCGAAGAGGTCGACGGCGTGAAGTACGCGATCGGCTACGACTCCCTTGTGGGAGGCAACATTCCGGAAGAGATCGTGCCGGCCAAGTTCACCGATGCCCTGAAAGCGGGCGGCTACCAGCTCATCGTGATCAACTCGACCTACGCCGTATCGACCGACGAGGCCAACGCTCAAATCGACCAGATCAACGAGATCATCCACCAGTACGACCCCAACTCGATGCTCATCGGCGAGGCGCCCGCGACCAAGGACCTTATTGCCACGACCGGTGTCGACTTCCAGGTGGTCGACTGGGTGGCCATCGGGCTCATCGGGCTCATCTTGCTGGTCGTCTTCCGCAGCATCCTCGTCCCGATCCTCATGGTGTTCGTGATTGAGCTCGCCATCATGGCCAACTTGGGTATCAACACCTTCACGGGCACCGAAATGGTCTTTATCGCGCCCGTGTGCATTTCGACCATTCAGCTGGGCTCGACGGTGAACTACGCCATCCTGCTCGTGCAGCACTACAAGAATAACCGCAACATGGGCATCGAAAAGGCAAAGGCCGTGTCGACGGCCATCGCCGACAGCGTGCCCGCCGTGGCGACGAGCGCCCTGTCCTTCTTTAGCGCGACGATTGCCGTGGCCATCTATTCCGACCTGAGCATCATCTCGAGCCTGACCGAGTTCATGGCCCGCGGCGCGGTGATTTCCATGGCCTGCGTCATGGTCTTCCTGCCCGCCTTCCTCATGCTCTTCGACAAGGTGATCCTGAAGACATCGAAGAGCTTCCGTCCCGTTTCCACAACCCCGTCTGTACCCGCGTCCACGGAGGTAACCGCATGAAATCCGAAACGTTCAAACTGAGCAAACTGCGCAACATCGCCTTGGCCGGCATCTTGGCCGCCGGCGTGGTGGGGCCCACCTACGTGGCTTCGACCGCGCACGCCGAGGACGCGGCCAACCAGGCGGCCGAGCAGCAGAGCGACCAGAGCCAAGAGGGCACGGACGATTCCAATTCGTTCGTGAAGGATCTCCTGGGTTCCAACGACACCACCGATACTGACGCCAACGACCCCACCAAGACCGAAACCGTCTACGTCTTCAACAACGCCGACGGGTCGGCCCGCAACGCGATCGTGACCGACTGGCTGAAGAACGTGAAGGGCGACCAGTCGCTTGCCGACGTGTCCAACCTCACCGACATCGAGAACACCGAAAGCCAGGCCGGCTACCAGCAGGACGGCCAGAAGCTCACCTGGGACGCCCAGGGCGACGATATCTACTACAAGGGCAACACGACCGAGCAGGCGCCCGTCACCATAAAGGTCACCTACTGGCTCGACGGCCAGGAGATCTCACCCGACGACTTGGCCGGCAAGAGCGGACATGTGAAGATCCGCTACGACTACACCAACAACGCGAGCTACCAGACCGAAGTCAACGGCGAGCAGCGCACGATGTACACGCCCTTCGTGGCCGCCACGGGGCTCATCCTGGACAACAGCAATTTCAAGAACGTGACCACGGCCAACGGCAAGATCGCAAACGACGGCGACCGCACCACGGTGGCCGGCTTCGCGATGCCCGGCCTGCAGGAGGACCTCGACATTTCCTCTGACGACGTCGACATCCCGACCTACTTCGAAATCGAAGCCGACGCGACCGACTTCTCGCTCGATACCTCGCTCACGGCCGTGTCGAGCAACCTCTTCGACAGCATCAACACCGATGACATGAGCGAAGACACGCTCGGCGACGACATCAACAAGATGAACGACGCGATGAACCAGCTCATCGACGGGTCGAGCAGCCTCTACGACGGCCTCACCCAGCTCGCCGACGGCGCCGGCCAGCTGGCCGATGGGTCGGCCACGCTCGCAAGCGGCACCGACCAGCTCGCGTCGGGCGCCTCCCAGCTCCCGGCCGGCGTGGCCAAGCTCTACAACGGCAGCGATGCCGTGGACGCTGGCCTCGAAGCGCTGAAGAACGGCAATTCGAAAGAATGGGGCCTGGCCAAGGCGGCCGAATCGAGCAAGGACGCCTACATCGGCGCCCAGAAGATTGCAGCGGGCGTCAATACGCTTGCCGACCAGATGGGTGCCATTCAAACCGGCGCCAAGAAGATGGCCGCCGGCGCCGATGCCGCAAGCACGGGTACGCAGACCGCTATCAACACGATCAGCGACCAGATGATTCCCGCCCTTTCCGATGCTCAGGCCAAACTGAACAAGCACGTGAACGTCGACGGTGCCGTTGCCTCCCTTAAAGACGCCCAGTCCACGCTCACCTCGTTGAGCACGCAGACGAAAGGCATCGCCGACCAGCTGACCACCGTTTCCTCGGGGCTTTCGAAAGTTTCGGCGTCTCTGGGCCAAATCGAATCCCAGAGCACGCAGGCGGCTTCGGACGCCGATACGGCAGCCGATCACATCGCTAAAAGCAATTACGCCGGTGTGACAGCGGCCGCCAAGCAGCTCGCCGCCATCGACACCACGGGCATGACCGACGACCAGATCGCCGCGCTCAACAAGGCGAAATCGCAGCTGGATGCAGTGAGCACCGGCGACCTGGCATCCGCGCAGTCTGAAGCCAAGAGCGCCGCTGATGCCAATACGCAGATCAAGCAGGAAATCGCCGGCGTGAAGAAGAGCGTCGATACCTTGCAATCGGGCATCGCGCAGCAGGCCGAGGGCTTCCAGAAGGCTTCCGAATCCCTGGCCGCAGACGCCAAGGCCCTGCAGTCCACCGCCTCCTCTCTTTCCGACGACGATTACGTGGTGTTAGAGCAGGAAGTCGCCCAAGTCAATGCCGGCCTCAAGCAAATGGTCGGATCGAGCAATGACACCTCATCGAAGCCCACCCTCTACGGATTGGAAAAGGGCATTAACGAAATTGGAAAAGGCGCCTCGGACTTGAGCACGCAAATCTCCAACGGCTCCGGGAAAATGAATGAGCTCGTGCAAGGCGCCGGTGATCTGCGCGACGGACTTAAGGTGCTCTCCGAGGGCGGCACGGTCGACGACAAAACTTCCGCAGGCCTTGAGGGTGCCGTAAAGGCTCTCGGCGACACGAGCACGCCGGACACCCTGCTCTACGGCTCGAACGCCATCTGGCAGGGCCTCGCGAAGATGAACGCCTCCGCACCCGCGCTCGCGAGCGGCGTGAACCAGGTGAACGACGGCGCCCAGCAGCTTGCCGCTGGCAGCAGCCGGCTCGCCAGCGGCGCCGTATCCGCTCAGGACGGCTCGGCCCAGCTTTCCGACGGGCTCAAGCAGTTCAACGACGAAGCCATCCAGAAGATCGTGAGCGCCTACAACGACAATCTGGCCGGCCTTTCCGACAACCTGAAGGCCACCGCCCAGGCAGGCAAGGACTACCAGACCTTCAGCGGCAAGGACGATGCGATGCAGGGCAAGGTCACGTTCATCTACGAGACCGACGGCATCGGCGACTAGGACAATGGCAACGGGCGGGAGCGCACACGCGGCCGCTCCCGCCGCTTACGGTAAGGACGCAAAGTGGAAATCGATGTGCTCAATCTCTACGACCGCCTGAAGGGGTGCCCCCTCTTCGACGGCATCGCGCGCACGGATTTCGATGCGCTGCTTTCCTATGCCCATGCCCGGATGCGCACCTTCGAAGAGGGCGAAGCGATTGCGGGAACGAGCGAAGACCGCGCCCATCAGACCGTGGGCATCATCGCCCGCGGCGCCGCCGTCCTCTACGCGCACGACGAGAAGAAGCATTCCTACGAACTCGAGCGCTACACGGTGGGCGACGTGGTCGCCAACGGCTTCTTCTACCTGGCCGACATCGGCAGCGACCTGCAGCTGATGGCCAAAGAGGCCCTGTCCATCGTGGGGCTCGACGCCGACAGGCTCTACGAGACCCGTTCGAACAGCGGCGCGCACCTGGAGCAGACGCGGGCGCGGTTTGTGTCGAACATGGCCAAGGCGATCGCCGACCAGCAGAAGGAGATGCTGCGCCACCTGTCGATTCTGGCGACGCGCACCACGCAGGAGAAAATCCTGCGCTTCCTCTACGCCTACGCCCACGACGCGAGCTCGCTCAGCTTCACCCTCCCCTTGTCGCGCCAGCAGATGGCCGACTACCTCTGCGTCGACCGCAGCGCCATGTGCACCGAGCTCTACAAGCTCAGAGCGCAAGGTAAGCTCAAGGTGAACATGCGGCATTTCGAACTGCCGCCGCAATCGGCATAGAAAGCCGGCGGCGCCTGCGACACGAGGTCGTGGGCGCCGCTTTCGTTTTGCTGGGCACGAGCAAAAAACGGGGCCCCGCGACCGATCGTCGCGGGGCCCCGTTGCGCGTCTCGCGTGAGCCCTCGGGATTGGCACGCGTGCTTTCTGCGCCTACTGCAGGCGGGCGCTCACCGCGCGGGCCGCTTCGGCCTTGTCGAGGTTGCCGCCGGTCGCCTTGGTGAGGGCGCCCATGACCTTGCCCATGTCGCGCTTGCTCGTGGCGCCCACTTCGGCGATGGTCTTTTCCACGAGCTCGACAAGGGCGTCGCCCGAAAGCTGGGCGGGCAGCAGGCCTTTCAAGATCTCGACCTGGCGGGCAAGGGTGTCGGTGCGCTCCTGGTTGTTGCCGGCCTTGATGCTCGCCTCGAGGGTCTCGCTCGTCTGCTTGATGACGCGCTTGATCATGTTCGACACGTCTTCTTCGGTCGTGTCGCGGCGCTCGTTGATCTCGATGTCCTTCAGCTCGCCGTGAACCTGGCGTAGAATGGCCAACCGCACCTTATCGCGGGCCTTCATGGCGTCTTTGATCTGTTCCTGCAGCTCTGCGTGAGTCATGCGTTACTCCTTTTCCTCTGGTCCTTCCCTACATATTACCGATATGGACATGGCCGAGCCAATTTCGCGCGATATCGGCATAGGAGCGCACCGTCGCGTCGGGTGCAGCCGGCACGCCGGTCATGCGCCATCGGGGCACGTACTGGGTCACGTGGTAGGGAATCGAAGGGTCGATCGAAGCGAGCAGACGGGCCAGACGGTCGATGGAGTCCGCGTCGATGAATCCGGGGGCGCAGAGGGTCGTGACCTCCACGTGGCAGGTGGGACAGGCCGCCGCGGCACGAATCGTGTCGACGACCGTCTCGAAAACGCCCGCGCCCAAACGGGCGTACGCCTCGTCGGAGGCGGCCTTGAGGTCGATGTTGCAGGCGTCGACAAGCGGCAGCAGCTCGCGCCAGACGTCGGCGCAGACGACCCCGTTGGACACGACGACCGTCTTGAGCCCGCGCTCGTGGGCGAGGCGCGCGGTATCGCGCACGAACTCCCAACCGATGAGGGGCTCGTTGTAGGTGAAGGCGATGCCCACGTTGCCGCGCGGGCGCAGGCGCTCTGCTGCGGCAACGAGTTCGGCAGGCTCCACGTAACGCCATGCGACCGTATCGGCACGGGCCGCGGCGATTTCGTGGTTCTGGCAGAACGGGCAGGACAGGTTGCAGCCGTAGGACCCCACCGAGAGCACGTAGGACCCGGGCATCCATTCGGCGAGGGGCTTCTTTTCGACCGGATCGAGGGCCGCCGACGTGAGGCGCCCGTAATTGTCGCAGACGACGGCGCCCTCGCGGCAGACGCGGGCGCCGCACGCGCCAACCATGCCTTCGGCGAGCCAGCAATGGCGGGGGCAGACGGGACAGACGGCCTTAGTGCTTGTCGTCGTAATGGCGCGTCACCTCGAATCGCTCGAGCGCCACCGGCTCGTCTGCGCCGATGCCCGCCTTCTGCTTGGCGATGGCCACCTGCTGGGCCACCGTGTCGACCCCGTCGAGGTCGGGTAGGAGCACGCCCCGACGGCCGCCACGCGACACGATCACGCCGAAGCGCGCCGGGTCGAGCTCGCGGGCGCTTTCGATGGCCTCCGGCTCGGTGAGGACGTCGACGTTGACGTCGAGCAGGGGCAGCTCGTCGGCGCGCACGGGCGCGAAGCGCGGGTCGCGCGAGCAGGCCGAAATGGCGTTGTCGATGACCTCCGACGCCAAGCTGTCGCGGCACGGTTCGAGCGTGCCGATGCAGCCGCGCAGATCGCCTCCTTCGTGAATCGACACGAAGCAGGCGGCCCGCCGCGTGCGCAGGTCGGCCGGCACCCAGTTGGGAATCGCCAGGCGCTCGCGGCGCAGCGTATAGGCCTCGATCGCCTCATGCGCTAAGCGAACGAAAGGGTCGCCCGCGCTTTCGGCGGGAGTCGCGGGAGACGCAGCCTCGGCGCCTTCCACCAAGAAGGAGGCCACCCCGTAACCCACGCCGAAGGTGCCCTCGTAGGAAAGGAGCTTGCCCGTATGGGGAACGTCGGATAAGGCCCCCGCCATGATCTGGAAGGACCTCAGGCCGCATTCGGCGCCCTTCTCGACCAGTTCGGGATCGATATGGAAGAGCTCGTCAAGGTCGTTGTCCGCGAAGGCGCGCGTGATTGCCGCGTCGAGCTTGGGCCCTTCGGGCACGAAGCCGTAGGGGCCGGTCGCTTTGAGCTTATGGGACAGATCGCCGCTTGCTATGAAGACGACCCGCTTCTGCTGATGGCGGGCCACATCGGCGATCACCTGGCCCAGGGCGAAATGATCGGAGGCCGGCAGGCCCGCGAGCCCGATTTCCACCACTTTGAAGGCGCTGGTCTCCTGCGCGATGAAGTACAGGGGCACGAAGCAGGCGTGGTCCATCCCCCGCCCGCGCCAGGCGGAACGGGCCGCATAGACGTTACGTGCGTGGGCGCCGAGCTCAACGTCTTCGGCGAAGGCCGTGTCGACGGAAAACGAAAGGGCGTCTTCGGGGTCGCCGAAATCGCCCATCGACCCGGCGAGCTCGCTGCCGTCGCAGATCGCGAAGGCGTCGAGGTAGGCGGGCGCATGGGGCGAAGTCACGACGACGGTGTCGGGCGCGAGCCGGGCGACCGCGCGCGCCACCTGGCGGTAGGCGTCAATCGTGACTTGCACGGCGGCTTCTTCTCCCCTGCCCACGCCGGCGACGATGATCGGCGGATGGGGCACGGCGAACGCGGCAACGATGGACATAGCGCATCTCCCCTTACACGAGCGCGGCGGCCCCGCGAGAGCGGAACCGCCGCGACAACGTACTCGCTTGCCTTCGAGTATAGCGCCTGGTTAGAGGTCCATGCCCATAGCGAGCGCCTTCTGGTTGGGTTCGAGCAGCTTGGCCTTGCGAGCGGGGATGATCTTGGTGAGCGCCGCGTCGATCGCGTCCTTGCTGCAGAACTTCGTTTCAGCGTAGAGCTTGCCGGTGAGAATGACGTTGGCGAGCTGCTTGAAGCCGGCTTCGTCGGCAAGCTGGGTCGAGGGGACCTTGACGATCGCGATGTCGTCGCGCTCGGGGATGTCGGGCACGAGCGTGGAGTCGACGATCATCAAGCCGCCCGGGACCACGGCGTCGATGAACTTGTAGACGCTCGGCTGGTTCATGGCCACGACGACGTCGGGCTCCACGACGAGCGGGCTGCCCACCGGGTCGGTGGAAACGGTCACCGAGCAGTTGCAGGTGCCGCCGCGCATCTCGGGGCCGTAGCTGGGCAGCCAGGACACTTCCTTGCCGTCCAGCAGGCCCGCCTGGGCCACGATCTTGCCGGCGAAGAGCAGGCCCTGGCCGCCGAAGCCCGCGAAGATGATCTTCAGGTCCTTCGAGTAATCCTTGGGCATGGGCTAGTTCGCCTCCTGCATCACGATGGGCACGTTCTTGGCCCGGTCCTTGGCAGCTTCGTGGATGTTCTCGTAGCCTTCGGCCACGATGTCCTTGTAGACGCCGAGCGGGTAATAGGGCAGCATGTTCTCGCGCATCCAGTCCATCGACTCGAGCGGGGTCATGCCCCAGTTGGTCGAGCAGGTGCCCACGATCTCGATGAGGGTGTAGCCGCGCTTCTCCTGCTGGTATGTGAAGGCCTTCTGGATGGCGCGCTTGGCCTTGCGCACGTGCGAAGGCGTGTCGACCGTAACGCGTTCGAGGTAGGCGACGCCGTCGAGGTCCTTCAACAGCTCGCACACGCGGATGGGGTAGCCGGCCGTGTGCACGTCGCGCCCGTAGGGACTCGTCTGCGTGACCTGGTGCGGAAGGCTCGTGGGGGCCATCTGGCCGCCGGTCATGCCGTAGATCGCGTTGTTGTAGAAGATCACCGTGATGTTCTCGCCGCGCGTGGCCGCATGGACCGTTTCAGCCATGCCGATCGACGCGAGGTCGCCGTCGCCCTGGTAGGAGAAGACGATGTTTTCAGGATGCACGCGCTTGACGGCCGTGGCGACCGCAGGCGCGCGGCCGTGGGCGGCTTCGATCATGTCGCAGGCGAAGTAGTCGTAGGCCATGACGGCGCAGCCGACCGGGGCCACGCCCACCGTGGTGCCCTCGATGCCCATCTTGTCGATCGCCTCGCCGATGAGGCGGTGCACGATGCCGTGCGGGCAGCCCGGGCAGTAGTGCATCTGCACGGGCAGAAGCGATTTGGGGCGCTGGAATACGATGCGGGGTTCTTTATCGGCCATGTCTTAAGCACCTACTTCCTGCGCAAGCTTTGCAATCGCGTCGAGCACCTCGCCCGGAGCGGGGATCACGCCGCCCGTGCGCCCATAGAAACGCACCGGATGGGCGTCGTGCACGGCCATCCGCACGTCGTCAACCATCTGCCCCATGTTCATCTCGACGGACAGGTAGGCCTTGGCCTGGGGCACCGTTGCCTCGAGCACGTCGTTGGGGAACGGCCACAGGGTGATCGGGCGCAGCAGGCCGGCCTTGATGCCCTGCGCACGCGCCGACACCACGGCGCTGCGGGCGATGCGAGCGCTCGCGCCGAAGGCGACGACCACGATTTCGGCGTCGTCGACCATGAAGGCTTCGGACCTCTGCTCGGTCTTCTCGATCTGCTCGTAACGGGCGTAGCGCTCGCGCAGCTTGGCCTCGAGCTTGTCGGCCTGCAGGTAGAGCGAGTTGGCGACGTTATGGGGCCGCTTGTTGTGATGGCCCGTGGTCGCCCAGGGCTTTTCGGGGAATTCCGTCTTTTCGGGCGGCAGTTCCACCGGCTCCATCATCTGGCCGAGCAGGCCGTCGGCCAGAAGCACGACCGGCATGAGATATTCGTCGGCCTTGTCGAAGGCCAGGTAGACCAGATCGGCCATTTCCTGCACCGTGTTGGGCGCGTAGACGATATGGCGGCTGTCGCCGTGGCCCATGGCGCGGGTGGCCTGCCAGTAGTCCTGCTGGCTGGGCTGGATGCTGCCCAGGCCCGGGCCGCCGCGCTCCACGTTTAAAATGACACCCGGCAGGTCGGCACCTGCCATGTAAGAGATGCCCTCGCCCTTCAGCGAGATGCCCGGCGACGACGAGCTCGTCATCGCGCGCGCACCGGCGGCGCCGGCGCCGTAGAGCATGTTGATCGCGGCGATCTCGCTTTCGGCCTGCAGGAAGGTGCCGCCGATCTTCGGCATGATCTTACTCATGTAGGCGGCGACTTCGGTCTGCGGGGTGATGGGATAGCCGAAATAGTAGCGGCAACCGGCGCGCACAGCGGAAGCTGCAACCGCCTCGTTGCCCTTCATGAGAACTTTCTCGCCCATGCTATGACCTCCAAACCGTGATCGCCATGTCGGGGCACATGGTCGCGCAGGAACTGCACGCCGTGCATTTGGCTTCGTCTACGAGGACCGCGGGATGATAGCCTTTCGCATTGATGCGCGTCTGGTCGAGTTCCACGATGCCCTCGGGACAGGCGTCGACGCAGAGACCGCACCCTTTGCAATAGGTTTCGTCTACGATGATTCGCGACATACTACCTCCTTCTCGGTAACGCACCCGGCCAAGCGGGTGTCCTGGGGACGGGCTCTGCTAGGCCCGATCCCAAGGAGTTCTTACGTATAGTTGCACAACGTAGGCGGGCGCGGCCGCAGGGCGCGCGGAAATCGTGCGAACGAGCGCAGCTTCTTCACTATCGGCAGCTAAAGTAGCGCCATTTTGGGCAATCGGGCCGAAATGCGGCACCGTGTGGGCAAGGATCGGCATGTCGAGTAGGCGGCCCACCCCTTCGGCGAAGTCGACTCCGCGCTCGATGACGGCCGCATCGGTGTAGCGGGCCAGGTGGGTGTTGTTCACGATCGCCGTCGCGCGCAGGCGGGCCTGGCGTTCGATGTCGGGCAGGAGCTCGGCGGCTTCCTGTGGCGTGCGCGTCTGCTCGCGGCAGCCGTTGACCACGTAGAGGAAGGCATAGGGGCCCTGAGCGATGTGCGCGCTCACGCGGCCCAGGGCGGTGGCGCCCACGTCGTCGCCGCCCGCGTCGATCACGAGCAGGCGGTCGGGATGAGCCCAGGCGTCGTCGATCGCGGCCTCGATCGCGCCCGAGAGCACGGGCGTGTCAAGCGACGTGCCCGCATAGTCGGGCGCGATAAGGGACGCGCCCGCCCCTTCGATGTCCTGCGCGTAATCGCTCGACCGGAAGTAGGGGTTCACCACGTCCATGTCGATTAGGGTCACCGCGCGCCCGGCGCGGGCGGCGTCGATGGCCAAATTGATGGAAAAGTTGGTCTTCCCCACCCCGTAATGACCGCACACCACGGTCACGGCCGGCAGGGCGGAAAGCGCAGGCGGCAGGGCGCCGAGCGCGGGCAGCTGGTCGTTCATGGCATCCTCCCCGGACGCCCCAAGGCGTCCGTTAATCTGCAGATTAGGGCAAATCGGCTCCGCGGCGGGAGCTTTGATTTACCATGATACTGCTTGAAAAACGCAGAAGATGCGACACAAGGAGGTAGCATCCCATGAAGGTCAATCAGCAAGAAGTCGCGCACCGCATCCAAGCGCTGCGCGAGGACATGGGCTTTTCCATGCAGGAAATGGCCGAAGCGACCGGCCGCAGCCTGGCCGACTACGCCGCCCAGGAAAGCGGCGAGAAGGACCTCTCCTTCACCTTCCTTTCCAAGTGCGCCGCCCAGTTCGGCGTCGACGTGGTCCAGCTGCTCACCGGCGAGGACCCGCATCTGACGGGCTATTCGCTCGTGCGCGCCGGCGACGGCCTGCCGATCAACCGCCGCGAGGGCTTCACCTACCTGCACAAGGCGCCCTTCTTCAAGAGCCGCCTCTGCGAGCCCTTCCTGGTGACCACCCCCTATTCCGAAGAGGAACAGAACAAGCCCATCCACCTGTCCCACCATGCGGGCCAGGAATTCGACTTCATCATCAGCGGCCACATGCGCTTCCAGTATGAGAACCATGTCGAAGAACTGGGGCCGGGCGACACCCTGCTCTACGATTCCGGCCGCGGTCACGGCATGATCGCCACGGGCGGCGAGCCCTGCACCTTCATCGCGCTCGTCATGAAGCCCGGGGACGCGGACATTAAATAGGCGCTGTCGCCTGGCTCGACAGTGCCGCGCTACCTCCCACCCGTCCACATCCCCGCGCCGTGCGCGCATGAACCAAGAAAGACCGTCATGAGAAAGATCAACGAGCGCTACGTACAAGAGTCCTTCGACGAGAAGGGCCTGCTCACCCGCTTCCGCGCCACCTATCCCGACTCCTTCAACTTCGGCTACGACATCGTCGACGACATCGCCGAAAACGACCCCGACCGCCCGGCCATGGTCTGGTGCAACCCCGAAGGCGAAGAGCACCGCTTCACCTTCGCCGACATGAAGTACTGGTCCGACAAGACCGCCAACGTGTTCGCCGCCCACGGCATCGGCCGCGGCGACATGGTCATGGTCATCCTGCGCCGCCACTACCAGTTCTGGTTCGTGGCCACCGCTCTCGACAAACTGGGCGCCGTCATGGTGCCGGCGACCTTCATGCTCAAGGAGCACGACCTTTCCTACCGCTTGAACAGCGCTGAAGTGAAGGCGATCGTGTGCACCGACTGCGAGGACATCGCCCAGGTGACCGACAACGTGCAGGCCGACTGCCCCAGCCTTACGAAGAAGTTCCTCGTGAACGCCGCCGGCGGCGGCCTTATGATCGACACGGCCGCAGAGCACGGCTACGGCGCCGCCCTTTCGGGCCCCGAAGGCATCTGCAAGGCCCCGGGCGTGCGTCCGGGCTGGATCGACTTCAACACCGAAGTGCGCGCCGCAAGCGCCGATTTCGACCGCCGCGAGACGAGCGCGGCCGACCCCATGCTCATGTACTTCTCGAGCGGCACGAGCGGCAACCCCAAGATGGTCATGCACGACCAGGGCTACGCCGTGGCCCACACGCTCACCGCGAAGTGGTGGCACAACGTGCGCTCCGACGGCGGCCTGCACTTCACGATCGCCGACACCGGCTGGGGCAAGGCCGTGTGGGGCAAGTACTACGGCCAGTGGATCATGGAAGCTTGCGTGCTCACCTACGACTTCGACCGCTTCCACGCCGAAGAGATCCTGCACATGATCGAGAAGTACCACGTGACCACGCTCTGCTGCCCGCCCACCATGTACCGCATGATCAGCGAGGTCGACGTCGACTCCTTCGACCTGTCGAGCCTGGAATACTGCACGACCGCCGGCGAAGCCCTGAACCCCGACCTCTTCCAATTCTGGAAGCAGCACACGGGGCTGACGATCTACGAGGGCTTCGGTCAGACCGAGACCCCGCTCACGATCGCCAACCTCACGGGCAGCACGCCCCAGCCCGGTTCGATGGGCAAGCCCGTGCCCCAGTACGTGACCGAAATCCATCGAGACGACGACTCGAAGTGCGCCCCTGGCGAGACGGGCGAGATCTGCATCAAGCTCGACGACGAGACGCACGGCATCATGATGGGCTACTACCGCAACCCCGAAAAGACCGCCGCGGCCATGCATGACGGCTGGTACCACACCGGCGACACCGCCTGGGAAGACGAGGACGGCTACTTCTGGTACGTGGGCCGCAACGACGACGTGATCAAGAGCTCCGGCTACCGTATCGGGCCCTTCGAGATCGAATCGGTCATGCTCGAGCACGAGGCGGTGCGCGAAGTGGCCGTCACCGGCGTGCCCGACCCCATCCGCGGTTTCGCGGTGAAGGCGACCGTGGTGCTCGCCGACGGCTTCACCGGCAGCGAAACGCTCACCAAAGAACTGCAGCAGTGGGTCAAGAAGGAAACGGCCCCCTATAAGTACCCGCGCATCATCGAATACGTCGACGCCCTGCCCAAGACGGTCAACGGCAAGATCCGTCGCGTGGCCATCCGTCGCAAGGACGAGGAAGCCGCCAAGGTCAAGGTCGAGAACGATCATAAGGACGGCCTCATCTAAACGGCCGGCACACCCGCCGAACGAAGAAAGGGCGGCCCCGCGGGGCCGCCCTTTCTGTTGGATGCAATCCGTTAGGAAAGAAGCGGACGCCCTTCCCTATTCGACGCGCCGCAAAACGGCGGCAAAATGGGCGTCGCAGCCCTCTGCCGTAAGCGGCGAACGATAAACGAAACGGGGCGCGTCCCCGCGCGTCACGGGCTGCAGGCGATAGCCCCGGCCCGCTTTAGATTCCAGGAAGCGCTTGATCACGGCCTCGTCTTCCTGGGCGAGCACCGTGCAGGTGGCGTAGGTGAGCTGCCCGCCCACGCGCACGTGGCGGGCGGCTTCTGCCAGGAGCTCGAAGCCCAGGTCGGCGAGCTTCAAGACGTCGGCGGGCGTCATGCGCCAGCGGATTTCGGGATGACGGCGCAGGGTCCCCAGACCCGAGCAGGGGGCGTCGACGAAAGCGGCGCCGTAGACCTTGTCGGCCGCGGTGCCCGCCAGATGACGGGCGTCGGCCTTCACCGCCCCTTCGAGCTCGATGCCGTAGGTCTGCGCGCGCTCGCGAACGATCTTGTCCTTGAACTCGTAGGAGTCAACGCAGGTGAGGGCCATCTGCTTGTCCCATTTGCGCACCGCGTCGCTCTGAAGCAGGATGGTCTTGGTCCCGCGGCCCGACCCCACTTCCAAAAACCCGTCCGGGTAGTCGGCCGGCAGGGCCAAGGCGGCAATGGCCTGGGCGGCCGCATCGGAAACGAGGATGCCGCCCTTGTTGAAGAAATGGCGGGCCGCATGGGAGGCGATGCCGCGCGCGTCGCGCAGACGGTAGCAGCCCGGAATGCCGGCCCCCGTGACCGGGTCGCGAACGGCATCGAGGGCGATTTCCTCGCGGCCGAATTCGCGCTTGACGGCGGCGTCGTCGGTACGGGCGGCGTTGACGCCCATGAAGACCGTCGCGGGCGCGTTGCTCGCCTTCATGAAGGCGGCAGCGGCCTCGCGTCCCATCTGGGCGACCAAGGCGCGCGCGATCCAGACCGGGAAGCCGTAGAGGCGGGCCAGGGCCTTGTCGTCGGTGGCCGGGTCGCCGAAGGGGAAGGATTCCTTGGCGCGCACGACCTTGCGCAGCACCGAATTGGCGAGCCCGGCCGCCGGCGGCGCCACATAGCGCACGAGCTCGACGCCCTGGTCGACCGCCGCGTAAGGGTCCTTGTCGAGGAAGATGATCTCGTAGGTGCTGATGCGCAGGGCATCGCGCACGTTGTTGCGGATGTCATGGGGGCTGCGCAGGCAGCGGTTGATGGCCTCGTCGAGCGTGCCCACGGTGGCGGCCACGCCCAGGCAGAGCACGCGGGCAAAGGCCCGGTCGTCGTGCAGAAGGTCGCTTTTGGCCAGCTGGGCGTCGAGCACGTCGGCCGTGTAGGCCTCGCGCTCGCGCGCCAGGCGGTTTACCTGCACGGCGAGTTTCCGTGCGCCGGATAGTTTAGGCATCGATGGACCCCCAGGTGATTTCGCCCGACTTGACGTTCTGGATGCCGGCGGCGAAATCGCGGCCCGCCATCGTCTTCTTGCCGTCGGGCTTCACTTCCACGAGCTCGACCGGCTGATCGGCCGTGGCGATGTAGAGCTTCTTGCGGAAGAGCTTGATATGGCCGGGCGCCAGCGCCATGTCCTCGCGCACCAAGCGGCTCGTCTCGCGAGCCACGCGGACCACGGTGACCTTGCGGCCGCCGATCACGCAGCGGCAGGGATGGGCCGGCGACGACGCCTGGACCTTGCGCACGATGGCGCGGGCTCCGTCGGTGGGCGCGATGAAGAACTCGTGCTTGGCGACCTTTTCGGCGTAGATCGAGAAGAAATCGTCCTGCTTGGTCCACACGACCGTGCCGTGCTCGATCAGGTTAAGGGCCGTGAGCAGGGCCTGCGAGCCCAGCTCGGCGAGTTCGGCCGTAAGCTCGGCGGTGTTCTTGTCGCCGATTTCGGTCGTGCGCGCCACGCAGTAGTCGCCTGTGTCGAGCCCCTCTTCCATCCGCATGACGCAGACGCCGGTCGACTCGTCGCCTTCGAGAATGGCGCGCTCGATCGGCGCCGCCCCGCGCCAGCGCGGCAGAAGGGACGCGTGCACGTTCAAGCAGCCGTAGGGCGGGATGTCGAGCACTTCCTTGGGCAGGATCATACCCAAGGCCGCCACGCAGATAACCTCGGGCTTGTAAGCGGCGATTTCGGCCTGCACGGCGGGGTCGCGCAAGGTGCGCGGCGTGTGCACGGGAATGCTGTGGTGCAGGGCGACCTGCTTGACGGGGCTGGGTACGAGCTCCTTGCCGCGGCCGCGCACCGCGTCGGCGCGCGTGTAGACGGCAACGACCTCGTGCTGGGCGAGCAGGTTCCCCAGGATGGTGGCCGCGTAGAGCGGCGTGCCCATGAATACGATTCTCATCGAGAGCAACCTTTCGTATGCGAGCGAGAACGAACCTAGTCGATCGAGGTGGAACCCGGCTTGGCGCCGTGCTTCAGGGCCTCGTCGTAGTCGCGCAGGGCCTTGATGCGGGTCATGGGGTCGGCGGCCTCGAAAAGGGTGATGCCGTTGAGGTGGTCGATCTCGTGCTGCAGGCAGCGACCCAAGAGGCCGTCGCCTTCGATGACCTGTTCTTCCCCGTTGACGTCGTAGTAGGAGACTTTGGCGAAGGGCTGGCGCTTGATGGGCACCGCAATACCCGGCACCGACAGGCAGCCTTCGTCGTCGGTGACGGGGTTGCCGTCGAGGTCGATGATCTTGGGGTTGATGAGCGTGATCGGATGGCGCTCGTCGCTGTCGACGTCGCAGTCGATCACGATAATGCGCTTGAGCACGCCAACCTGGGGGCCGGCCAGGCCGCACCCGTTGTTCTTG
>Ga0214872_100184_pt1 | contig 23156 bp, 14 predicted proteins | sample Stichaenrichm18X_FD_168614 | JGI IMG/M metagenome (GOLD analysis project Ga0214872, IMG submission 168614) | Xylose enriched microbial communities from anaerobic bioreactor in Madison, Wisconsin, United States - 18X | ecosystem: Engineered > Bioreactor > Anaerobic > Unclassified | place: USA... | reverse complement strand
CGGGCACGCCACGAGTCAAGCGGCCATCGGGCCTGAACGAAGTGAAGGCCAGGGACTTGAGTCCCTGGCCGGCTTTTCTGGGTTATACCCTAAGAGCAAACCACCCGCTATGCGGGTGGTAATGATTTGTGGTGGCAGGGTAACGCGGCCCTTGCCCTGCTTGCGAATGAAATACCTCCCGGGGTGGGGCCACGTTGCTGTTGCGGAGTGATGCGGCCGATGCCATATATTGCATGATCGGGCGATACTGCGGGCGTCGCGGGTGGCGGTTTCCCGAAGGGGTGCACGGACGTTTGGATAACGTGACGCCACGGCAGCTGCGATGGGGCTCGCAGCTGGGGATGCGGCGCGGGATGCCGGGTGCGCTTGTGTGGCAAGGCCAGGCAGCCCGACATTCCCCGCGTTCGCGCATGGACTTAGGGAGAGGTGCTTAGCGGGCTTAGCCCTCCTGTGGATTCCTGTGTCGGATGCTTAACGCCTCTAGCCCTCTTGTGAGTTGGGCATCGAAAACTCGCATGAGGCCTAGCTTCACTAAGCAATCGTGCCGTCAATCCACACGAGGCCTAGGTTCGCTAAGCACCCGGGCTGCCAATCGACCCGAGGCCTAGCTTCGCTGAACATCTCTCCCCCAAATTCGGGCTCTTCGTCACTTCTGGTGGGTAGCAGATCCTTCCGCCGCACGCCCCGAGGCCCCCGGACGGTAGTATGTCGCCTGAAGACGTGAGGACGACGTGACGGGGGCTCCTATGGACGCGCAGGCCGGGCTGCTCGCGAAGCTGTTCGAGAGGTCGATGGGGCTGGGGAGGGAGTGGGAGGTCTCCGAGGTCTGGTTCGAGGCGAGGGAGGGCGCCCCCGACGAGCTCCACATCCGCGTGGCGCGCGTGAGGGGCGCGGCCGTCGAGTGCCCGGAGTGCGGCAGGCGCTGCGGGGTCTACGACACCCGCGAGCGGACCTGGCGCCACCTCGACATCTGGCAGTACGAGACGATCGTCCACTGCGCCGTGCCCAGGGCGGACTGCCCCGAGCACGGGGCGGTCACCGTCCGCGTGCCCTGGGAGGTTCGGCCCAACTCCCACTTCACGGCGCTGTTCGAGGCCCAGGTGCTCGCGATGGCCATGTCCGGGCTGACGGCGACCCAGATAGCCTCCGAGGCGCGGGTGTCCGACGGGGTCGTCTGGCGCATGCTCGGCAGGGCCGTCTCCGAGGCCAGGGCCGGCGCCGACTACTCCGGCGTCGTGCGCGTCGGGATCGACGACACCGCGTGCAGGCGCGGCCAGAGCTACATCACGACCATGGTGGACCTGGACGGCCGGCGGGTCGTGGCGGTCACCGAGGGCAGGGACAAGGGCGCCGTGGGGCGCCTGTGCGACGAGCTGGAGGGCCACGGGGGCGACCGCGGGGCGGTCCTCGAGGTCACCCGCGACATGGCCGAGGCCTACGCGCGCGGCGCGGCCGCCGAGATGCCCCGGGCGGCGCAGACCGTGGACCGGTTCCACGTGATGCAGCTCGCGGCGAGGGCCACCGACAGGGTCAGGTGCCGCGAGTCGAGGTCGTCCGAGGACAAGAGGCGCCTGCTCAGGGGGACGAAGTACTGCTGGCTGAAGCGCCCCGAGAACCTCACCGAGCGGCAGGCCGCCAGGAAGGAGTCGCTCATGGGCGAGCACCTCCTGACCGCCCGCGCCTGCGCGATGACCGAAGCGGTGCGCGCCGTCTACGCCCGCCCGGACCGCGAGAGCGCCGGCAGGGAGCTCGACCGCGTCGTCTCCTGGATCATGCACTCGAACGTCCCGGAGATGAAGACCGTCGCGAAGACGCTCAGGAGGGAGCGTGAGGGGATCCTGAACTGGTTCTCCCGCAGATCCACCAACGCGACCATGGAGGGACTCAACTCGATAATCCAGTCGATCAAGAGGGCGGCCAGGGGCTTCAGGAACATCTCCTACTTCGAGACCATGATCTTCCTCAGGCTCGGCCGACTGGACTTCTCGGCCCAGCTTGCCGTCTCATCTGCTACCCACTAGAAACAGCGAAGAGCCCAAATTCGTGCGGGGGCTAGCTTTGCTAAGCACTTCTCCGCCCAAACCGCGTAGGTGCTTAAAGTTCCCGGTGCCCGTACGGGTTGGGAGTCCGGCGTGCTTAAAGTTCCCGGTGCCCGTATGTGTTGGGCCTCGGACGTGCTTAAAGTTCCCGGTGCTAGTGCGGATTTACCGACGCCACGTACGTGCAGGCACCGGGAAAGTTAAGCATGCTGTTTGAAAATCCGTACACGCCTCGGATTCTTTAAGCTGCCTAGCCCTCCGATCCGTGCTCGCTCCGGGAACGTTAAGCCGCAAGGTCCGCCTGCCGTGCAGGTGCCGGTCGACAGCGCGCAGCATGGCGGCTGGCATGGGGGCAAGGCCCGCTCGCCGTGAGGATGCCGGGTTTCTAAGCTGTCGAACCTCTCCAAACGTACTTGGGTACAGAGGAGGGTAGCGGCTGACGGGCGTGCCATGGTGGCGGGTCCGCCGCCCCAGGATGGGGGAACCATGGCAATTGACCTCTGCGACTGCAGGTTTGACGGCGACGGGCGCTTTGACATCTCGAAGGCGCCCACCAGCCCCGACGTGAAGAAGGACGAGCGCTTTGACTACGAGGAGCGCACGGCCGGCAACGCGGTGCTCATGGGGCAGCTGCAGGACCGTCTCTATGCCGAGGGCAGGGAGGGCCTGGTGGTCCTGCTCCAGGCGATGGACGCTGCCGGCAAGGACTCCACGATCAAGCACGTGATGAGCGGGATCAACCCGCAGGGGGTCACGGTCCACAGCTTTAAGCAGCCCAGCGCGGAGGAGCTCTCGCACGACTACCTGTGGCGAGCCGTCACGCACCTTCCGCCCCGGGGGCAGATCGCGCTGTTCAACCGCTCGTACTACGAGGACGTGCTGGTGGTGCGCGTGCACGCGCTGTGGAGGGGCTACAAGATGCCGGAGCGCTGCACCAACGACTCGGAGCGGCAGTTCTTTGGCAAGCGCTACCGCCAGATCCGCGACTTCGAGGAGTACCTGTACGAGAATGGCTACCGGGTGCTCAAGATCTTCCTCAACGTGAGTCCCGAGCAGCAGCGGCTGCGCTTCCTCGAGCGCATCGACGACCAGTCCAAGAACTGGAAGTTCTCCGGCAGCGACATCGCGGAGCGCAAGCTGTGGCCCAGCTACATGCGCGCGTACGAGGACGCCATCAACGGCACGGCGACCAAGCACGCCCCGTGGTTCGTGATTCCCGCCGACAAGAAGTGGTTCGCGCGCTGGCTCGTGAGCGAGGCCATCGTGGACGTCCTGCGCCAGATGGACCCACTCTACCCGGAGCTGCCGCAGGACCAGCGCGACAAGCTGGCCGACTACAAGGCGCAGCTCCTCTCCGAGGATGGCCCCAGGGGAGAGTAGCGCACGGCCAGGGGGATGAGCCGGGGGAGAGGGGCCGCGCTCCTCTCCCCCAACCGCTGCCGTCGGCCCTAGTCCCGGTCGCCTTCGGACCGGTCCACGTCGTGGCCCCCGCCCAGCGTGTAGCGGGTGGCGGCGTGGAGCATGTTGACCTCGCTCAGCTCGAGCTTGCCGTCGATGTAGGGCCGGTACATGGCCTCGATGGAGCCCACCCCCATGCTGCACCCGCTGCAGTTCTCGCAGCTGGAGTCGTCGCAGAACGAGAGTCCCTTGTTCACTATCTGCATGCGCTCCTCGCGCGTGGTGTCCTTGATCAACACGCTCCTGGGCATCGCTCCCCCTCTCCTTGCGTCCTCGTAGTTGTACCCCAGGCGGCGCGGCGGGATCGTCGTGCGCCTGCTTCGACCGCGTTGCTACACTTGGATGCCATGTGCAGGGGAGAGGTGACGCCGTGTCGTACCGCGCTACCCTCCGATGCGCCAGGCGGTCGAGCGAGAGGGGAGTCACCATGGGCATGGGCCATCGTCCCGACCGAAGCGGGAACCCCATCTCGTTCCTGGGCTTTGGGTGCATGCGGTTTGCGAGGTCGGGCGGCGGCATCGACGTGCCCCGTGCCGAGGAGCAGCTCATGCGCGCCATCGAGTTGGGCGTGAACTACCTGGACACCGCCTACGTGTACCCCGGGAGCGAGGCGTGCCTGGGGCAGGTGCTCAGCCGCAACGGCTGCCGTGACTCGGTCAACATCGCCACCAAGCTCCCGCAGTACCTGGTGAGGAGCACGTCTGCGGCGGACCGCTACCTGGACGAGGAGCTGTCGCGCCTGCGCACCGACCGCATCGACTACTACCTCATGCACATGCTCACCGACGTCGCCTCGTGGGAGCGCCTGTGCCAGCTGGGGATCGAGGGCTGGATCGAGCGCCGCCGCGCCGCCGGGCAGATCCGCAACGTGGGCTTCTCGTTCCATGGGAGCAGCGACATGTTCCTGCGCGTGCTGGACGCCTACGACTGGGACTTCTGCCAGATCCAGTACAACTACGTGGACGAGCACACCCAGGCGGGCCGGGAGGGCCTGATGGCCGCCGCTGAGCGGGGCATCCCCGTCATCATCATGGAGCCCCTGAGGGGCGGCAACCTGGTGGACGGGCTCCCGCGCGAGGCCAAGCGGCTCATCGCCGAGGACCCGCACGGGTGGGGCCCGGCGGAGCTGGCGCTGCGGTGGCTGTGGGACCAGCCCCAGGTCACCTGCGTCCTCAGCGGCATGAACTCGCTGCAGATGGTGGAGGAGAACTGCCGCGTCGCGAGCTCCGTGCGCGCGGGGGAGTTCGGCGAGCCGGAGCGCGAGCTCGTGGCGCGCGTGAGGGAGCTCATCGCCGCGTCCACCAAGGTGGGCTGCACCGGGTGCCGCTACTGCCAGCCGTGTCCGGCGGGGATTGACATCCCGGCGCTCTTCTCGGCGTGGAACAGCATGTACCTGGAGGGGAAGTCGCGTGGACGCCACCAGTACTACCAGACGGTGGAGCTGCGCGACCATCCCGCGTTCGCCAGAGCGTGCCTGGGGTGCGGACGGTGCGAGCGCCTGTGCCCGCAGCACATTCCCGTGAGGGAGGCGATCGTGGAGGCGGACCGTGACCTCAGGCCCCCGCTCCATCGACTTGTGGGTACCGTCGCGCGGAGGTTCGTGAACTCGTAGGCACACCGTGGGGTGCGACGTGGGTCGACGGCTGCTCGGGAGCGCCACCTGTGGCGGTTGGCGAGCGGGCCCGCGCATGGGGTGCTGAGAAAAGTCGAGTTGTGGCAATCTGAAAGTCGATTCCGCCGGGAGAATGGGGGTATTGGCAGTCAGGGAGGCCCTTCGGAGGCTCGTTCGCTGCCATTACTCGACTTTTCTCAGCGGAAAACCGTCTCGGATTGCCACAACTCGACTTTCCTCAGCACCCTCCCCGCGAGGGGTCGCCGAGACCACGGCCCAGCCATCGTCTCCCTAGGGAAGAAGCCCATCCCCATCCCCCAGCGACCTGCCTAGGCCGCTGCCGATCGGACGCACCGGCGTGCCCGGCCACGAGCGGATGGCCTCCAGCATGCCGTCCACGTCCAGCACCCCGTAGGCAAAGCCCTTGCGCACCAGCTCGTCGGGAACGAACTCGTCGTACTTGTCAAAGCGCGGCACCTCGCCCGGGTACACCAGCTCCATGGGGTCGATGGGGCGTGCTGCCTCCTCCTGCACCACGTCGTAGAACGTCTGGGCGTCGGCCCGCATGGTGAACTGCATGAAGTACGGACGCGAGGAGTCCAGCCCCTTCATGCCCAGCTCCGCCGCGCACCTGATCTTGAGAAAGCGCTCCAGCGCCAGGAAGGCGTAGCTGCCCAGCCAGGGGAACAGGCACCACGACGTGCCGCCCAGGCACACCAGGGGCTGGTCGGTCACGTGGGCGTTGCGTGCCACGTGCCGCGCCTGCGACAGCCGCGCCCGGGCGTTCCTTCGCAGGTAGGGGTACATGGCGTCCTCGCGCAGCGCCTGCCTCATGCGCCGCAGCACGTGCGTGTCCACGTCGCCCGCGCACATGCCAAAGTACGCGGGGACCTTGCCCTTCACCTGCGAGCACTCGATGAGGTGGCGCTTGTAGTCGATCTCCTCCACCACCCACACGGCGCCGGCGATGGCTATGCGCTCGCCCACGGGGGGCGGCTGCACGATGGTCCCCAGCTCCTGCGACTCGCTGCGCACGGTGAATTCCTCGTCCTCCGAGAACACCGCGTAAAAGCGGAAGTTGTTGGTCACCCGCTCGCCCGCGAGCCCCACGATGAGCCCGCCCGACTCGGTCCGCTGGATGTGGTCGATGTCCAGCAGGTGTCGCAGCAGCACCCGGTAGTCGTCGGCGCTCACGCGGTGGAACGGCGTCAGCGTGAGCACGCGCCGCGCGAGCTCGGAGGGCGAGAGTTCGCCGGACGAGGCGAGCGTGGCCATGGTCTGGTGGTACAACAGGCTGTAGGGGAGGCCGTTCAGGCGCGGGGGCTCCACCCAGCGGTCCTCCAGGTATAGCTGGACCAGCGCGATTCCCTGCAGCAGCTTCCACGGGATGGTCTCGGGGAGCAGGGCGCGCGACTCCGGTTCGTCCTCCCGCATGAGGAACCACATCTCGCTCGGCTGACCGCGCCGTCCCGTGCGCCCCATGCGCTGCAGAAACGAGCTCACCGTGAACGGGGCGTCTATCTGAAAGGCCCGCTCAAGTCGGCCGATGTCGATCCCAAGCTCCAGGGTCGAGGTCGTCACGGTGGTGAGGTTGGTGTCCTCGTCGCGCATCAGCTCCTCGGCCGACTGCCTAAAGCTCGCCGAGAGGTTGCCGTGGTGTATCAGGAAGCGGTCCGGCTCGTCCACCGCCTCGCAGTACTGTCGCAGCGTGGTGGTCACCTCCTCGCACTCCTCGCGCGAGTTGGCAAACACCAGGCACTTGCGGCCCCTGGTGTGCTCAAACACGTAGGCAAGCCCCGGGTCGGCAAAGACCGGCGCACGGTCGCTCAATGGCTCGGGGGCCGGTTGGTCGGGGTAGGGGAGAGGTGCGCGCCCCCCGACCTCGCCACCCGTCCCGTCGGCATCCTCGGCCGCCTCGCCCCGGGCGGGGATCGCCTGGTCGCCGGCGGGAGTGGTGGGGACCTCGTAGTCGGGCTCCTCTCCCCTGGGGACGGATGCGCCGCCCAGGCCGTCCTCGCCGCGCTCGGGCGCCTGGGGCCCGCTCACGTAGAAGTGCTCCATCGACAGCCGCCAGCGCTCCTTGGGGGCCTCGAGCCGCGGGATCACGCAGCCGCGTCCCGTTCCGGCGGAGAGGTACGCGCCCGTGGCCTCGGGCTCGCCGATGGTGGCCGAGAGGCCGATCCGCCTGGGATTGACGCCCGCCAGGCGCGAGATGCGCTCGATGCAGCAGAGCGTCTGGTCGCCGCGGTCGCCCCGCAGCAGCGAGTGGACCTCGTCTATCACCACGTAGCGCAGGTCGCCAAAGATGCGCGGGATGGCGTTGTGGCGGTGCAGGAGCATGGCCTCCAGCGACTCGGGGGTAATCTGCAGGATGCCCGACGGGTGCTTCATCATCTTTGCCTTGTGCGAGCGCGACACGTCACCGTGCCAGTGCCACACGGGGATGTCGGCCTGCGCGCACAGGTCCTCCAGGCGTATGAACTGATCGTTGATCAGGGCCTTCAGGGGGCCGATGTAGATGCAGCCCACCGAGGCGGGAGGGTCCTCCCACAGCTCGGTGAGGATGGGGAAGAAGGCCGCCTCGGTCTTGCCCGACGCCGTGGATGCGGTGAGAAGCACGTTCTGGTCTGTGTTGAAGATGGCGTCCGCCGCGGCCACCTGCACCGCGCGCAGGCTCTGCCAGTCGTGGTCGTAGATGTAGTCCTGGATGAAGGGCGCGTATCGGTCAAAGACGTCCATGCCCGCCGCCTAGATCTGGAACTCGCTGAACTCGTCGCTAGCTCCCGCCGAGCCGTCGCCCTCCTGGGCGCGCGTGGTCACGGGGGACGAGAGGAGCTCGCCCTGCAGCAGGTCGCCCACCTTGAGGGAGGGGTTCTGGCACAGGATGTCGAGCATCTCAACAAAGTCCCTGATGACCTCGCGCGGCGTCAGGTGGGAGTCCGCGCCCACGCGCCCGAACTCGGCCTGGAGGAAGCCCACCAGCTCGTCCGGCGTGATGGTGCGCTCGTAGCCAAAGAGCCCGGCATGGATGTCCGCGAGCTTCTCCACCAGCACCAGCAGCTCCTCGTGCGTGAGGGGCTGCAGGTGGATGACCGGCGCCAGCAGGTCAACCAGCCCGTCCTGGGCAAAGCGCCCCTGCGTCAGGCGGCTGCGCAGCGCCTCGTACGAGTACAGGCCGCGCCTGCGGTCCTCGATGGACTGCGGCGTCCCGCCCATCACGATGCCCAGGTGGTGCGCCTTGCCCTGGAGCGTGTCGTTGTACATGGTCAGGATCTTCTCGTAGTTGTACTGGCGGCTGACGGCGTTGGGGATCTTGTACAGGTTGACCAGCTCGTCAACCAGCACCAGCAGCCCCTTGTAGCCCGCGCCCACCAGGAAGGTCGCAAAGAGCTTGAGGTAGTCGTACCAGTCGTCGTCGCCGATCACGATGCTCACGCCCAGCTCCTGGCGCGCCTCGGTCTTGTTGCGGTACTCGCCGCGGAACCACTTGGTGACCTTGGCCTTGGTGTCGTCGTCGCCCTCCACGTGCGCGTGCCAGTACATGGTGAGGAGACGGGCAAAGTCGTAGCCGTGCACCAGCTCCTGCAGGGAGCGCATGGTCTGGACTATGGCGGCGTCCATGGCATCGGAGAAGCCTGGGTCCTGCGGCTGGAGGCCCCTCTCCAGGGTCACCTGGGCCTGCATGTTCGACACCCAGCGGTCAAGCACCAGGTTGAGGGCGCCGCCCTCGGGGCGGGTCCGCGTGCTCATGTTGCGCACGAGCTCGCGGTAGGTCGCCAGGCCCTGGCCGTTGCCGCCCTGGAGGCGCCTCTCGGGGCTCAGGTCGGCGTCGCACACCACAAAGCCGCTGCCCATGGCGTGGTTGCGGATGGTCTGCAGCAGAAAGCTCTTGCCGCTGCCATAGCGCCCCACCAAAAAGCGGAAGCTCGCCCCGCCGTCGGCCACCAGGTCGAGGTCGTGGAGAAGCGCCTGGATCTCGCGCTCGCGCCCCACCGTGATGTACGGAAGCCCCACGCGCGGCACGACGCCGCCCTTCAGGGAGTTGATGATGACCGCGGCGATGCGCTTGGGGACGCGCGGGGGCTGTCCCGCCTGTCCGCCGGCTGCCGATGCGTTTGCTTGCTGCGTCATTGCTCCAGGGTTCCTCTCAGGTCTTCCTCGTAGTCCTCGATCACGTGGGGGCCGTCGTCGCCAAACTCCAGGACGGTGTCGCCCTCCAGGTCAAACAGCTTCTCGTTGGCGGAGTCCACCAGCATCTCCACGCTGGGAGAGCCGGGCGGCGCCGGCGGTGCCGGCTTGCCGTCCAGGAGGGCGCGCACCAGGGCAAGCTCCAGGGGGTCGAGCCCGTACGGTGCCGTCTCCCCGGCGGCGCCCGTGGCTGCCGCGCCGGTGGCGGGTTGCGGGGCCACGGGGGCTGGCTGCCCGGGCGAGACGGTTGCCAACGCGGGGGCCGCGTCCCTCTCGCCCCCCTGCGTTCCCTCCCGCGACGGGGCGTGCTCGTCCCCTGCCACGGGTGCGGGCGAGACGGGCTGCGCCCAGTCGCCCGTGGTCTCCGCGCCGGGGACGTAGCCCTCGCGCTCCTCGTCCACCAGCAGCGCCTCGCGCGTGGTAGCCGCGGCAGAGCGGATGCTTCCCAGCTTGGAGAGGTCCACCGTGAACCGGTGGCGCTCCTCCTCGCGCGTGCGCTCGAGCTCCGCCTGCACCTCGCGGTCGATCATCGTCTGGAGGTAGCGGGGGAGCGTGCGCGGCTTGAGCTGGCGTGGGTACTCCCAGGCCACGCGCATGGCGCAGTCGACGCCATGGACGATCCTGCCGAGGTCGCGGCTCTTGCCCTGCAGCTCGTAGGAGCGACGCATGACCCAGCGGTTGAAGCGGCAGGTGACCACGTCAGCCTCGGTCAGGCGCATGTCGCCGCCCTCCAGGGTGGGAGGCTTCTCCAGCGGGACCCCGACCAGAGGCATGTAGGTGGTGCTCATCGTGAACCCCAGCATGCCGTCCACAAACCCCACCTTGCGCCTCTTGCCGCAGTGGAGCGCCATGCGACGAAACACGCCGGCGCCAACGCGTGCGGCCTGCCCCCGATGCTCGCGCAGGAACGGGGAGCGCCCCGGGTCGGTGCTCGAGAGGGTGCCCATGGCATCCCACAGGTCCTGGTCCGACGGGGCCTTGGGGGCATCCGAGGGCTTGCGCCCGTTGACGCCCTCGCGGCACAGCACCGATCCCTCGGCATCGCGCAGCACGCGGACGGCGTGGCCAAAGCGGCGCTCCTCCTCCGTGGTGGCGAGCCGTGGGTCAAGGCGGTGGACCATCACGTAGTCGCGGATCCAGTGGCTCACGTCCAGCGTGACGCTCGGTCCCCTCCCGGCAAGGTCCATCGCGCGACAGGCCTCGCGCAGGCGCTGGAGCTCGCGGACTACCGGCTCGCCCGGCTCGCACCCCACGCCGTTGATCAGCTCGTAGGACAGGAGCATGGCGAAGGTCGCGGGGGCATCCTTGGCCTCCCCACTCCTCCACAAGGCGCGCCAGGTGAAGTAGCCACGGAGCTCGCGGTCGCTCACGACCTGGTAGGTGGGGAGGTAGCGATAGGGGAGCGTTCCCTGGTAGGGGCAGTCGTCCACGAAGTCACGGGCGAGACGGGCCTGTGCCACAAAGAGCGGACCGCCGCGCAGGGGCCTTCCGTCCTCGTCGCGCGCGCCCTCGAGCTCGCGGAGGCGCTGCAGCATGGGCGGAAGCTTTGTCTCCGGCGCAACCTTGGCCATCGGGCCGGTGCCGGATCCCAGGGGGCGGCCCCACGGGTCGTCGTCGAGGCTCCCGACGGATTGGTAGTCCCCAAGCCAGTCGTCCGTGAGCACGCGCCTCTTGGTCGCGGCGCGTGACTTCCGCGCGTCGGCGGAGGATTGGCCCTGCATCCGAGAGGAGCGAGACACACGTGACCCGCGGGAGTGATTGCCGTCGGGCCCCGCCATCTGGGCCTTGCCGGTTGAGACGGGCTTGTCTCCTTGCCCCGTGTGCCCACCCGAGCGTTCCCGATCCCTCGCCCAGTCAGACCCCTTCCGTAGGATTGGCTGGTCGGAGTAGGTGTGCGAGGACAGCTGGGATGAGGCGGCCGCCTCCTCGAACTTCCTCATGATCCTGTCGACCAGCTCGTCGATGTTGACCTTCCCAACGTTCTCCGCCATGCCACCTCCCCGAGGGTCAAATTGTCGCAACACCACGATTCTACCCGCAGGTGAAGACACAGGGAACACATGTACGAGGAATGCGGGGGAGGTCGCTGGCGTCGGGGGCTGGGGACCCGAGTGTCGGTTACGCCGAGAAGCCTCGGGGGTCAAAGAGGGGGGCGCAATGTCTCCATGGGTAGCGGCCTAGGGACGTCCCACACTGCAGTCCCCCTTGCAACCCCTCTTGGTCAGGAGGAATGGCAACTATGGCAGCAGAGGTCTCGCATGAGCACTCACGCGAGCGGGTTGCTGGCAGCGGCCTCGTCCGCGGTGCCCCGATGGCAACCAACGCCCGACGTGTGTGATTTCCCGAGAGGGACAGGCTTCGAGGACCGTGCCGGGCGGACGTTTCCCCAGTTGGAAGGGAACAACGGGAAGCCTGTCTCCCGACCCGTGGCAGCAAACTCCCGAAGTGAGCACTCATGTCGGGATTCCGTTGCCAATCGAGCCCTGGCGATGGTCCGCCTGGCAGCAGACTCCCGATGTGAGTGCTCATTTCAGGCTTCCGTTGCCACCTGTCGTTGCCCGGATTCAAGGCTGGATCCCCTACCTGCGGACATGTTGAGATTGGTCTTGTCTCCGGACGGAAGCCTATCGGGCAAGCCGATCATATCGGCCATTCGTTGCCATGGTTCGAGTCTTGATATCAAGTCCATGCCTTTCCGAAAAACTCAAGGAGGGGAAACGGCCACAATCCACGGGGGGCTTGGCCGTGGAGATGCGCCTTCCCTTTGCGTCGACGTTGGGACCTGCAGCTTGCCTGGCCGATGGGCGTCTTTCGGAGGGGCCCGTGAAATAGGGTTTGGGGTGCGGGAAACGAGGGACGCTGCGTGAAGGCAAATCGCTTGATCGGGGGGTGTCGGTCCTTCGGTTCCCGCAGCGGGTGGCTCACGATTACGCGCGCTCCGCCGCCCCGGGTTCCGGAACCGCACGGTCCCTTGTCGGAAATCTCGTCCAGTGTGTACACACGGGAGGGACTTTCTGAAGGGATTGGGGTCCTGATGTCCCGTTACCAGGGGAAACGCGCCAGCGAGACGGGCTCGCGTCAGAAACCTCGTCCCATGTGTACACACGGGAGGGACTTTCTGAAGGGATTGGGGTCCTGATGTCCCGTTACCAGGGGAAACGCGCCAGCGAGACGGGCTCGCGTCAGAAACCTCGTCCCATGTGTACACACGGGACGAGTTATCTGGCATCAAGGGGGTCTGGAGGAGCATCCGTGTCTACAACCCCGCAGCGTGTGTACACACGGGAGGGACTTTCTGACGGGATTGGGGTCCTGATACCCCGCTACCAGGGGAACCGCGCCAGCGAGGATGGTCCGCGTCAGGAACCTTGTCTCATGTGTACACGCGGGACGTACTTTCTGGCAGCGGCGGGCACGGTGCCCCACCGCAATCCGCCTGCCGGCCCAGCCTCCTCCCCTTGCCAGAAAAGGGGGCCGGCCACCCATCGGCGACCGGCCCCCTCATCGCGATTGCGTCGTCTCTACTCCGTGAAGTAGGCCACGCCACCCTCGAACAGCGGCTGGTACAGGTTACCGGGCACGTTCTGGAACGTGCCGGCGGTGTAGCGCTCCGTGTGGCCCATCTTGCCAAAGACGCGGCCGTCCGGGCTGGTGATGCCCTCGATGGCAAGCACCGAGCCATTGGGGTTCACGTCGAGCCCCATGCCGGGAACGCCGTTCTCGTCCACGTACTGGGTCGCAATCTGGCCCGCCGCCTCCATCTGTGCCAGGACGTCGTCGTTGGCGACGAAGCGGCCCTCGCCGTGGCTGATGGCGATGGTGTGCACGTCTCCCACGTTGCACTTGGACAGCCAGGGGGAGAGGTTCGAGGCCACGCGGGTGTGCACCAGTCGGCTCTGGTGACGACCGATGGTGTTGAACGTGAGGGTGGGGCACTCGTCGTCCATGGGCCTGATGTCGCCGTAGGGGACCAGGCCCAGCTTCACCAGCGCCTGGAAGCCGTTGCAGATGCCCAACATGAGGCCGTCGCGTGCCTGGAGCAGGTCGCGGACCGCCTCGGTGACCTCGGGCGCGCGGAAGAAGGCCGTGATGAACTTGGCGGAGCCGTCGGGCTCGTCGCCGCCGGAGAAGCCGCCGGGGATCATCACGATCTGGGAGCGCTCGATCTCGCGCACCAGCGCCTGGGTGCTCTCTGCGACCGCGGACGGCGAGAGGTTGTTGATCACCAGCGTGGTGACGTCGGCACCCGCGCGCTCGAAGGCGTGGGCGCTGTCGTATTCGCAGTTGTTGCCGGGGAACACGGGAATCACCACGTGCGGGCGCGCCACGCCCACGGCAGGAGCCTTGCGCGAGACCCCCCGTTCGGCGACGTCGAAGCTGACCGCCTTGACCGTCTCGCCTGCCTCGCGGTACGGGAACACGGGCTCCATCTTGGCCTCCCAGGCCTCCTGGAGCGGCGCGAGGTCAAGCTCCTGGCCCTCGACCCACATCTTGTACTCGGGGCTGGTGCCTCCCAGCACGCGCACGGAGAAGCCCTTGGTGTCACCGGGCACGTAGGTGCTGTCGCTCACCTCGAGCACGAAGCTGCCGTAGCGGTATGCAAACAGGTCGTCTGCCGTGAAGCCGTCCGCCAGGCCAAAGCCGATCTGGTTGCCCACGGCCATCTTGAAGAGCGTCTCGGCCAGGCAGCCGTAGCCCGGGGTCGCCACGCTCAGCGCGTCTCCGTAGCCAATTGCCTCCTGCACAAAGTCGTACACGGCGAGGAGCGACTTGGGGTCGGGGGTGACGCCGTCCTCGCGGTAGGTGGGCTCCACCAGCACGAGCTTGCCGTTGGTGGTCTTGAACTCCGGGCTCTGGATGCGGTTCACCTTGCCCAGGCCCGTGGCAAAGCTCACGAGCGTGGGGGGCACGTCCAGGTCCTCGAACGAGCCGGACATGGAGTCCTTGCCGCCGATGGAGCCAATGCCCAGGTCGAGCTGGGCCATGAGCGCACCCAGCACCGCCGCCACGGGCTTGCCCCAGCGCTCGGGCTCCTGGCGCAGCTTCTCAAAGTACTCCTGGAAGGTGAGGTAGGCGTCCTGATGCCTGATGCCTGCCGCGACCAGCTTGGACACCGACTCGACGACGGAGAGGTACGCGCCGGTGTACTGGTTGGCGCTCATCAGGTAGGGGTTGAAGCCCCACGCCATGCCCGAGACCGTGGTGGTCTCGCCATCCACGGGGAGCTTGGCGACCATGGCCTCGCTGGGCGTGAGCTGCGTCTTGCCGCCAAAGGGCATGAGCACCGTCGCTGCGCCGATGGTGGAGTCAAAGCGCTCGGAGAGGCCCTTGTTGCTCGCCACGTTCTCGTCGGTGAGGAGAGACTCCATGCGCTCGCCCAGGGTGTCGCCCGCCCAGCTGGGGGCGTAGCTGCCCTGTGCCTCCACGTGCACGTCCTGGTGCTTGGGAGCGCCGTTGGAGGAGAGGAACTCGCGGCTCACGTCCACGATCGTCTCGCCGTCCCACACCATCTTGAGCCGGGGCTCCTCGGTCACGCGTGCCACGACGGTGGCCTCGAGGTTCTCCTCGTGGGCGTAGCGCAGGAACTCGTCCACGTCCTCGGGGGCCAGGGCCACGGCCATGCGCTCCTGCGACTCGCTGATGGCGAGCTCGGTGCCGTCCAGGCCCTCGTACTTCTTGGGGACCTTGTTGAGGTCGATGAACAGGCCGTCGGCAAGCTCGCCGATGGCGACCGAGACGCCGCCCGCGCCAAAGTCGTTGCAGCGCTTGATCAGGCGGCAGGCGTCCTCGCGACGGAACAGCCTCTGGAGCTTGCGCTCCTCGGGGGCGTTGCCCTTCTGGACCTCTGCGCCGTCCTTCTCCAGGGACTCCACGTTGTGCGCCTTGGACGAGCCCGTGGCGCCTCCGATGCCGTCACGGCCGGTGCGCCCGCCGAGAAGCACGATCTTGTCGCCCGGCGCGGGGGTCTCGCGGCGCACGTGGCTCGCGGGGGTCGCACCCACCACGGCGCCGATCTCCATGCGCTTGGCCACGTAGCCGGGGTGGTACAGCTCGCTCACCTGGCCGGTTGCCAGGCCGATCTGGTTGCCGTAGCTGGAGTAGCCGTTTGCGGCGGTGGTCACGAGCTTGCGCTGGGGCAGCTTGCCCTTGAGCGTCTGGCTCACGGGGACCAGCGGGTCGCCCGCGCCGGTCACGCGCATGGCCTGGTACACGTAGGAGCGCCCGGACAGCGGGTCGCGGATCGCGCCGCCAATGCAGGTGGCCGCGCCGCCAAAGGGCTCGATCTCGGTGGGGTGGTTGTGGGTCTCGTTCTTGAAGAGGAAGAGCCAGTCCTGGTCCTCGCCGTCCACGTCCACCTTGACCTTCACGGTGCAGGCGTTGATCTCCTCGGACTCGTCCAGGTTCTTGAGGATGCCCCTCGCCTTGAGGTACTTGGCGCCGATGGTGCCCATGTCCATGAGGGTGACCGGCTTGGTGCGCTTGAGCTCGCGGCGGACCTCCAGGTAGCGGCCAAAGGCGGCGCGCACCACGGAGTCGTCGATCTTCACGTTCTCAAGCTGCGTGCCAAAGGTGGTGTGGCGGCAGTGGTCGGACCAGTAGGTGTCGATCATCTTGATCTCGGTGATCGTGGGGTCGCGCCTCTCGCCCTTGAAGTACGTTTGGCAGAACTCGATGTCGGCCAGGTCCATGGCCAGGCCGCGGTCCTCGATGAACTTGCGCAGCTGGGCCTTGGTGTAGGAGCGGAAGCCCTCCAGGGTCTCGACCATCGGGGGCTTGGGGTAGTTGACCTTCAGGGTCTTGCGGGTGGCGAGAGACGCCTCGCGCGCCTCCACCGGGTTGATCACGTAGTGCTTGATGGCCTCGACGTCCTCGTCGGTGAGGTTGGCGCCCTTGAGGTAGTACAGCTTGGCGGACGCGACGGTGGGGCGCTCGCCCTGGCTGATGAGCTGGATGCACTCGCTCGCCGAGTTGGCCCTCATGTCAAACTGGCCGGGGAGGAACTCGACGGCAAACACCTTGGTGGTCTTGCCGGCGGCGGGGCGGCGCGTGGTCGCCTTGTCGGTCTGGGGCTCGCTGAACACCGTGGGGATGCACTGCTCGAAGAGGGCCTTCGAGATCCCCTCGACGTCGTAGCGGTTGACCAGGCGCAGTCCGGTGAGGTTCTTGATGCCGAGGATGACCTGGAGCTCGCGGCACAGCTGCCGCGCCTCGACGTCGAACCCGGGCTTCTTCTCTACGTAAACGCGGGAGACCATGGGGCTCTACCTTCCGTCCGAGAGTTTTCCACAAATGCACACCCATGATAGCTGCGCAGGTAGGGGCCAGGCTGCCTGGGGCGCAAAAGTTCATGTGGAGGTCGGGAGGCGTGTCTCGCGTGGTGGGCGAGAGGGGCGAGGGTCGCGCCTGGGAGCCGTTCGCGCTGGCCGCGGGGCGCGTGGCAGGCGAGAGGGGCGCCTACCCTACAGCATCACCACGCCGGTGACGTAGGCGCAGGTCACGGCGAGCGCCGCCCAGTCTGCGGCGCGCATGCGCATGGGGTGCCAGTGGGTGCGTGCTGCCCCACCCTCGTAGCAGCGGGCGTCGAGCGCGCGGGAGAGGCCGTTGGCATGCCTCATCGAGCTCGCCAGGAGCGCGACCAGCACGGGCACCACCGAGCGGATCCTCCTTGCAACCGAGCCCTCGGCCATGGCGCCGCCGCGCGAGGTCTGCGCGTCAACTATTGACTGCGCCTCGTCGGCCAGCGTGGGGATGAAGCGCAGCATGAGCGAGAAGACCATGGCCAGCTCGTGCCCGGGGAGGCCGATGCGCGAGAGGGGCGCCAGGAACGAGTCGAAGGCGTCCGTGAGCTGCATGGGCGTGGTGGTGAGCAGCAGGAGCGCGCCCGCCACGACCGCCACCACGAGCCTGAGCGAGTAGAGCACGGCCACGCGCACGCCCCCGGTGGTGATGGCGATGGGGCCAAGGGCGGCGAGGATGGTGCCCTCCCGGATCACCAGGAGGTCGATCACGGCGATGAGCCCAAGGACCGCGAGCAGGGGGCGAATGGACTCCACCAGCTTGCCGGCGGGAACGTGTGCGAGCGCCGTCACCGCCAGGGCGAACGCAAACCCCAGGGCGAGCCCCTGGGGAGAGGTGATGAAGAACACGCTCACCATGGTCGCCAGGGCGGCGATGGTCTTGGCGCGCGGGTCAAGCCGATGCACGGCCGAGGTGCCGGGGAGGTACTGTCCCATCGAGATTCGCAGCGCCATGCTAGGCCTCCCCTCCGTCGTCGACGCCCTTGTCGGCCCGTCGCGCGATTGCCTGTGCCAGGTCCTCCAGCGAGAGGGGCTCGCCCAGCCCGTCGACGCCCCTGCGCGCGAGCTCGCGCGCCCATGCGAGCGCCCGGGGGACGCCCAGCCCCGCCGACACGAGCGCCGCCTCATGCTCCTCGGCGAACACCTGTCGCGGGGTCCCCTGGCCCACCACGTGCGAGCGGTCCAGGACCACGACGTGCTCGCAAAGGGCAGCGTCGTCCATGGAGTGCGTGACCTCCACCACCGTCACGCCGCCCTCGTGCACACGGCGGAGTATGGCGCGAAGCTCCTCTCGCCCAAGCGGGTCCAGGCCCGCGGTGGGCTCGTCGAGCACGATGGTCCTCGGCCGCATGGCAAGCACGCCGGCGATGGCGCACATGCGCTGCTGCCCCCCGCTCAGCTCGAAGGGGGAGAGGCCCTCCCGGTCGCCCAGCCCCACCAGGGCCAGCGCGTCGCGGGCGCGCGCCTCCGCCTCCGTGCGCGAGAGGCCAAGGTTGGCGGGCCCGTAGGCGACGTCCTCCAGCACGGTCTCGGCGAACAGCTGGCGCTCGGGGCGCTGCATCACGTAGCCCACGCGTCCGTGGAGCCTGCGCCTGTCTCGCCTGCGCGAGGTTTCGATACCGTGCACCACCACGCTCCCGGAGTCCGGTGCCTCCAGGGCGCAGAGCAGGCGGAGCAGCGTCGACTTGCCCGACCCCGTCTGACCCACGATCGCGCACGAGGTCCCCTCGGGAACGCTCAGCGACACGTCGTCGAGGGCGGGGGAGCTGTCCTCCCGTGCGTCGGTGTCGCGGTACGAGTAGCGCACGTGCGTCGCCTCGATGGCGAGAGGGGCGCTGTCACCGTCCCCGCGGCCCGTCCCGCCGGCATCGCCCGCAGTCCCGGCCGCGCTCGTCTCGCCCGCGTCGTCTCCCGTCCCCAGCAGGGTGGTGACCTGGCCGAGCAGCTCGTCAGCGTCGCAGGTCCACGCGACCCCCAGGCCAAGCCGGGACAGCCGCATGGCGAGCCGCGAGCAGAAGGGCTCGCTCAGCTTGAGGGACGAGAGCAGCTTGCCGTGGGAGAAGACCTCGCGCGGAGTGCCCTGCAGTGCCACGTGGCCGTGCTCCATCACGATGACGCGGTCGGCCTCCAGGGCCTCGTCCATGAAGTGCGTCACGTGCACGATGGTGGTCCCCGCCTGGGAGAGACGCCCCATCACGCGCATGATCGAGCGCCTGCCGCGCACGTCGAGGAGTGCGCCCGGCTCGTCCAGCACGAGGACCTCGGGCTCCATCGCGAGTGCGCCGGCGATCGCGACCCGCTGCCGCTGGCCGCCCGAGAGCCTGGTGGGATCCGCCTTCGCGTAACCCTCCAGGGCCACGCGGTGCAGCTCGCGGGCAACGCGCCGGCCTATCTCGTCGGGTGCCACCTGGAGGTTCTCGGGCCCAAAGGCCACGTCCTCCTCGACCACGGAGGTCACGATCTGGTCGTCGGGGTTCTGGAACACCAGCCCCAGGCTCCTGCGCGCCCGGGCATAGGCGGCAAAGTCCACCTTGCCACCCTCCAGGACGTGCAGCCCCACCAGGGTCACGTCCCCCTCGTCCGGGGCGAGCAGTCCGCAGATCACGCTGGCGAGGGTCGACTTGCCAGAGCCGTTGGCCCCCACCACGCACACGCGCTCGCCGCGGGCGATGTCCAGGCTCACGTCGTCAAGAGCGCGCACGCCGCCCTCATACTCAAGGGTGACGTGCGACAGGCTCGCGACGGGCGTTCCGGCCTCCGCTGCCACTAGTTGCCCAGCGCCTTGGAGACGGGCTTGTACACAAGGTAGGCAAGGATGCAGTTGACGGCGATCTTCACCAGGTTGAAGGGGAGAAGCGCCGGTACGATGAGCGCCACGACCGCCTGGACCGGCATGCCCGAGTAGAGCGGGGTCACCACCAGGTTGCCCAGGATGCACGCCGCCAGGCATACGACCGCACCCACGACCATGCCCAGCACGGCGCCCCTGCGCGTGGTGTCGCGGCGATAGACCAGCGACGCGGGGAGCACCAGGCTCAGCGTGGCCAGGACCGCCATGAGCATGCCATAGACGCCCGACTGCGTCGCGAGGTGCACCAGATAGGGGAGAACCGATACCGCCGCACCCGTGGCGGGGCCAAAGGCAAAGCCCGCCACCAGGGCGATCGCGCCGGACGGGTCGTACTTGAGCCACTCGACTCCGGGGAGGATCGGGAACTCCAGGAACAGCGTCGCGCACGCCGACACCGCGCAGAAGAGCGCGGTCACCGCGATGCGACGCGTGGACCACCCATTCCCGTTGCCGGTGGTGGAGTGACTGTCCCGATGCCTAAGTGTGGTGTCCCGTGCCATGTGCTGGCCCCCGTTTCTTTCATCCGGACTGTAACCGTTGGTCCTGGACTCTCACCAGGTCAACCGCTCTTTTCTGCGCGGTGCGCGGACTCGTCGCATGCCCGTTGGGGGCGACCTACCGCCAGTGGGGAATCTCACCCCGCCCTGAAACTGTCAGTGGGACTATAGCACTCCCCCCTCGTTTGGGGGAGAGAAACGGGGGGACGCCGCCAGACGCCCGATCCGTTGGCTCGGGCGGCGTCGAAAGGCTGCCTAGGACCGCGCCCCCAGGCGCGCCGGCCGAACGTGGCTGGGACGCACGCCCGGGAAGAGCATGGCGACGGCGACCCACGCGGCTGCGCCCACGGCCACCTCGACCCCAAAGGTGAGCGGGCCTGCGTAGGGGACGAGGAACGACAGCAGCACGACCGCCCCCGCCGGCGGCAGCCAGGTCGAGAGGCCGTTCCACACCAGCACGAGCGCCGCAAAGCACACGGCGACCATCAGGGGCAGGGGGACGCCCGCGGTCTCGACCACGGCGCGGCCCAGCGAGCCGACGAGGCCCGCGCACGCAAGGACCGCCCAGGCGCGCCAGGGGCGGGCCCTCAGGGTGAAGTCGGGCCGCGTGAGCTCGGTGAACGCTACGAGCAGCGGCGGCACGGCGAACAGCGGGTTGCCGGTGAGGTAGGCGGGGGCGCTCAGCAGGGCAAAGGCCAGAAGCCTCCTGCCCCAGCTCGCCAGCGCCACCCGTGGCTTGAAGGCCAGGGGGCGGTAGTCAATCCTCTCCCTCAGCCCGGCGCGCTCCAGGAGCACCTGACCCAGGCACACCAGGGCAACGAGCGCGGTCACCGCGACGGGGTAGGTCCAGGAGTCGGTCCCCAGCAGCACCGGGAGGATGGCCGCGCTGAGCATCGGCGTCATGTCCGCCGCCGCGAGGTTCATGCAGAGCGCGCAGAACGCGTAGCCCAGGATCGCCTTGCCCCACAGCCCCCAGGGGACCAGGAGGTTCAGCAGCAGCCCAAACACCGAGCCGGCAGACATCAGGACGAGCATGCGCGGGCGGTTGATGTTCCACGCCTGGCGGGGCTGGATCCATGCGCCGCACAGGATGGCCGCCGTCTCGGGGAACAGGACCTCCTCGCAGGGAATCGCCTGCGACGCGGCGACCATCGCCACGAGAAAGGCGCCGGAGAGCAGGATGGGCAGCCAGCGTGCGCGAAGGGACAAGGTGGGGCTCCAATTCTTGGGGGGATTCGTGTGGGCGGGGAACGTAAGGGTTCCCCAAGCCCTTGCGGGGTAGCATAAGTCCCTCGCAAGGGTACCTGTATACTTGTGATACCAGATTGGGCGCCATTTTGGGCGAGAGGGACGGTCCCTCTCGCCAGCAATCCCATGTCACGGCGCCCGGAAAGAGGAGAGTGATAGCGGCATGTCCGACAGTGCCGACCATTTGCGTCCCCTGGCCTGGAAGCTCCGCTCCATAGTTGGGGAGGACAACGTCCTGGAGGGGGAGCCCATGAGCGGGCACACCACCTTCAAGATCGGCGGCCCGGCCGACCTGTTCGTCATTCCGGAGGACCCGGAGGAGGTGAGGGACGTGGTGGCCGCCTGCAGGGAGGCGGGGGAGCCGTACTTCGTGCTTGGTCGCGGCTCCGACCTCCTGGTCTCGGATGACGGCTACCGCGGCGTCATCATCGCCATCGCGGACGGGCTGGTCAACGTGTCCGTGGACGACGAGGTCATGACCTGCCAGGCGGGCGTGAGCCTGCGGGAGGCGTCCGAGATGGCCTGCGAGCTGGGCCTGACCGGCCTGGAGTTTGCCTGCGGGATACCTGGCTCCGTTGGTGGCGCATGCTTCATGAACGCGGGCGCCTACGACGGCTGCATCGCTGACGTGCTGGCATCGGTGCGCGCGCTCATGCCGGACGGCAGCATCTGCGACATCGATGCGGACGACCTGCAGATGGGCTACCGCACCAGCAGGGTGAGGACCGAGGGGCTCGTGGTGCTGTCCGCCTCGTTCAAGCTCCACGAGGGCGACCCCGAGGCAATCCGCGAGAAGATGGACGACCTCACGCAGCGCCGCGAGTCCAAGCAGCCGCTCGAGCTCCCCAGCGCCGGCTCCACGTTCAAGCGGCCCGAGGGTCACTTTGCCGGCAAGCTCATCAGTGACGCGGGGCTTCAGGGCTACCGCGTGGGTGGGGCCGAGGTCTCGACCAAGCACGCGGGCTTCGTGGTCAACGTGGACAACGCCACCGCGGCCGACGTCCACGCCGTGATCGAACACGTCCAGGACGAGGTCGAGCGCCAGTTTGGCGTCAGGCTGGAGCCCGAGGTTCGCTTCCTCCCGTAGGGGGCGGTCCCGGGGGCGGGCCCTATCCCCTTTTCAGGCGAGAGACACATGGCGGCACCCGCTCGGGACGACTCCCGTCGGGTGCCGCTTTCCCTTTGTGTCGGTCCGCCGCTGGTTGGGTTTGGGTCGCTTCCGATGGTCTTCGACCGTTCGAGGTCTACCCCCCAACTGCGGCTTTCCCCGAGAAGAATTCAAAGAAGGGGTAAGGGGGTTGTCCTCCTGGGGGGTGGCTTCCCGCCGCCCCTCGCCGCGGGCGCGCGGAGGCCGCCTCGTAAAGTTCGACGCGTTTAGGTAGCGCTAAACGCGTCAATCCTTACGGAACTCCGAGTCCCGTAAGATTCCACGCGTTTAGGGGGTCCTAAACGCGTCGATCCTTACGCTGCCCGGATTCCGCGGGGCTGCCCGCGCCTCGGTGGTCCACCCGCGGCCGGGCGCGGCCCGCGCTATCCCTCGACTCCTGGCGCCCTGCCCGTGGCGGCTGCCCGGTCGCCGCTGCCGGGCCACCAGCCGAGGCTCCGGGAAGGGGCGGCGGCGACGCCGTCGCGGCGGCCCCTCACGGGCGGGGTGGGCCGGACTCCGCCCCTCTCCCTCCATTCCATTCCTTGACTCTTTGACCCTTGGGAGCTCCCCTCGGTGGGCGGGGAGGGTTCCAGGTCTCTTGGTGCCGGTCCCTGCTAGTTGGGCCTGGGTGTGTCCGATGGACGCCGATGGCCCGGGGCCCAACATTTCTCCGAGCCCCTCTCCGATAAAAGGCTCTTCGACGTTTCTAGTGGGTAGCGCATGCGACGGTCGTCTGCGCCGAGAAGTCCAGGCGGCCGAGCCTGAGGAAGATCATGGTCTCGAAGTAGGACGTGTTTCTGAAGCCCCTCGCGGCCCTC
>Ga0214872_100179_pt1 | contig 24831 bp, 14 predicted proteins | sample Stichaenrichm18X_FD_168614 | JGI IMG/M metagenome (GOLD analysis project Ga0214872, IMG submission 168614) | Xylose enriched microbial communities from anaerobic bioreactor in Madison, Wisconsin, United States - 18X | ecosystem: Engineered > Bioreactor > Anaerobic > Unclassified | place: USA... | reverse complement strand
CCTTTCAATCGGCTTATGGTTTGATTACCAGTCAGAACGACACTGCTCCAAAACACCGAGAAACGGGTCCAACTAGTCACATCGGTTTGATTACCAGTCAGAACGACACTGCTCCAAAACACCGAGAAACGGGTCCAACTAGTCACATCGGTTTGATTACCAGTCAGAACGACACTGCTCCAAAACCGCGACTACGAACAGGAGGAATCATGAGCGTTTGATTACCAGTCAGAACGACACTGCTCCAAAACCGCCACGTGCGCCACCGCTCCGCGTACGCGGTTTGATTACCAGTCAGAACGACACTGCTCCAAAACCCTAACTATTTCGCCTCCGACAGGAAGGCGGTTTGATTACCAGTCAGAACGACACTGCTCCAAAACAAAGTCTCGAATGACTTTGAAAATCGAAAGTTTGATTACCAGTCAGAACGACACTGCTCCAAAACGACGGCAATACGTCATTCAGGTGCTCAAAGTTTGATTACCAGTCAGAACGACACTGCTCCAAAACCCTTCGACCACGAGAAAACGAAGGACGATGTTTGATTACCAGTCAGAACGACACTGCTCCAAAACCATGTGACCCTCAACCCGCGATTTGACGCAGTTTGATTACCAGTCAGAACGACACTGCTCCAAAACGGCATTGTCGAGTACTCGGATTTGATTGAGTTTGATTACCAGTCAGAACGACACTGCTCCAAAACTCGCTCGTGCGGCTTATCTCGCTACGCCAAGTTTGATTACCAGTCAGAACGACACTGCTCCAAAACTTATCTCACGCCCTACGCCGCTGCCTACAGTTTGATTACCAGTCAGAACGACACTGCTCCAAAACACAACCCTCAGGACTCAGAGGACTTATATGGTTTGATTACCAGTCAGAACGACACTGCTCCAAAACTTGGAAGGCGGGAAACCGTCTTCGTTGAAGGTTTGATTACCAGTCAGAACGACACTGCTCCAAAACCTCGCTCCCTTTACGTACAGCTTGGCGTTGGTTTGATTACCAGTCAGAACGACACTGCTCCAAAACGCACGGGTGCGCGGTTTTTTCCTTAGATAGTTTGATTACCAGTCAGAACGACACTGCTCCAAAACCATGGTCTAGCCTAGATATACGCAACCCAGTTTGATTACCAGTCAGAACGACACTGCTCCAAAACTTGGTGTCAACATGTTTTTAGATAAAAAAGGTTTGATTACCAGTCAGAACGACACTGCTCCAAAACCTGGAATCGCGTTTTCCCCTTCTGGCTCGGTTTGATTACCAGTCAGAACGACACTGCTCCAAAACTGGTGTGATTGCTAGTTACTCTGATGGCGTGTTTGATTACCAGTCAGAACGACACTGCTCCAAAACAGGTCATACGCGATTTCGGCATAGTCGAAGTTTGATTACCAGTCAGAACGACACTGCTCCAAAACCCGTGCGTCCTCTTAAGCTGTTCGAGCCAGTTTGATTACCAGTCAGAACGACACTGCTCCAAAACACCAGTTAGCGCATGTATCGACATGCTGCGGTTTGATTACCAGTCAGAACGACACTGCTCCAAAACCTTGAGCGTGTACATACGTTCCATGCGTCGTTTGATTACCAGTCAGAACGACACTGCTCCAAAACTGGAGCTGGACTGCTGAAGCTCCTCTACAGTTTGATTACCAGTCAGAACGACACTGCTCCAAAACCTGGAAAAGCGGCTCTGCGGCGTCCACCACGTTTGATTACCAGTCAGAACGACACTGCTCCAAAACCGGGAATCATACCTACAACAGCATAGTGGGTTTGATTACCAGTCAGAACGACACTGCTCCAAAACCGCGTGGTTATTCCCATTTCGGCTGAGTGGGTTTGATTACCAGTCAGAACGACACTGCTCCAAAACCACACGACAAGCCGCACGACTTGCGAATCGGTTTGATTACCAGTCAGAACGACACTGCTCCAAAACTATTGACCTTAAAAGCGGCCACGGGCAGGGGTTTGATTACCAGTCAGAACGACACTGCTCCAAAACTTGCCTTCGAACTCGCCATTCCCGCCATCGTTTGATTACCAGTCAGAACGACACTGCTCCAAAACAGATGGAACGTTGCTTAGATCAGTAAACTAGTTTGATTACCAGTCAGAACGACACTGCTCCAAAACTGATGAGCTTGATTCCTCCTGCAAAGGAACGGCCAAACTGACTGGATCATTACCAAGACTCTTCGACAAAGTCCTGGTCAATGAGCAGTTTTCTCTCTCCTCCAACAATATGCGCTTGATGCCCGCGTTCAATGAGAAGAAGACAAATTCTCGAAAAAAATGCCTGATCGTATAGCGAATCCAACTCTGATTCCGTTAAATACGCCTTCAGATTCACGAAGAGCAACGGCCTATCGAGCTGCACATCCGAAGCAAGAGATACAAGCGATATCAACTTGTCAATGAGCGGCCCGGCATCGTCAACGTCAACGCCAAAACGAAACGCTTTCAACAGCTTGGGCACATCCCATTCTAAGGCAAAGCCGTAGTCACCGTTCATTTTGAAAGAGACAAGGTCCACAAGGTCTTTCAACTCAGCAAAGCTTTTTTCAAAACCTTCTCTACAACTATCTTCTTCGAAAGCAATATCCTCAAATCGTGCGCAAAGCGCGCCGACCAAAGCGCGATCATCCCACGGGATGGCCAAAGGCGAAGGTACGGCCAGGAATGCGGTACCGGCACGAAGTTCCTTCCCAGCATCATCCCAAACCGTATAGGGTTCCTTCGCCTCCTCTCCAAGCCCCGAGCACAGTGACTCAGCCACCCGTGCAAACAAGGTGCAGTTCTCGATTTCTAGCACAAACGGCCTATCTACGGAAAGAGCAAGAGGATGCTCTATGCCTTCGATATTCACCCTCATAGAATCAGGAGCTCCTCTGGAGTATCCACCTCATCGAATTCGCTCCGTTCCCCCGTTACATACGTCATCGTTTCGAATTGCCGCTCCGTCACCTTCAGGACCTGCACCAGCCCTCGTGGCGGTCGGTACTTCTTCATGCGCACAATCGCCGCGTCAGCGGCAGCGTCGGTGACGACGAGCTTGACGTACACCGATTCCTGCATCATGAGAAACCCCTCTTTAATGAGATTCTTCCGAAACTGTCGGTAATCTTTTCGCTGTTTCGCCGTCTCGACGGGCAAATCGAAAAAGCATACGAGCCGCATGTACCTCCCCCACTCCATCGAGCTCATGGGATATCAAAGCTTTCGATTTCATCGACCGATATCTTCTTGTTGAGAGCATTAATGCAGTCCTGCACATACAGGCTCACGACGGAATGGAGCTTATAGGATCCGCCACGATAGGCAAGCTGCGTATTGCCCACATCGACAAGTGTGCGCTTCTCGTCTTTCCCAAACGAGCCGCTCACGTACGTGCATACCAAGCGGTCGACGATGGGCCGAAACGGCTCCATAAAATCGCACGCGAGGTTAAGTTGGTTGAACTCGTTTCTATGGTTGACCCCCACCTGCGTAAGATACCCTCGCGCTGCAATTTCCCGGCTTACCATCGAAAGCAATATGGGATAGCCATAGTCCAACCCTGCGTTTACCGCACAATCGGTACTGCGATTGAAATCCGGCCCGAAAAGCGCGCTGAAGTAGATACGAGCCGCTTGCGCCTCGCGATTTGTCACGTCACCCGACCGCACTTCCAGCGCAGCCCCATGCAACGCCCTTGCTTCCTTTAGTAGGTCGTTGTCCTCCAATACGCGCGCTTGTTGAAAGATCTTGTCCTTCACGACGCGCTGCCAAACGCGCTTTTTGATTGGAAGGCCCCATTCGAGCTGCTCATTGACGCGCGCACTCACGTTGTGCGCACCGTAGAGCGGCAAGTACTGTCCCACAGGATTGTGCTTTTCATCCGACACGACGAGGGGAATCTTGCTCTTCGCAAGTTCCGCCAATAAGTAGGCGCTCATCATCACCTGTTCGGTTCCAAGAACGAGCGACGAAATCTCCGATAGGTGAATCTTCGTCGTGCCGTCCTGCTGTCGGACGCAAAGATATCCAGACTGATACGAACAGCGACAGGGGTTTTCGATCAAGACCGTCCTAAAGGCCAATTTCCTGCCGCCTTTCGAACATGCCCGTCACCGATTGATCGATGAAAGCTGTTTGCTTGCCTGAACTCAATTCCTTACTGAAAGTTAACTGGATTTTCCCAGCAAATGAAGGGCCGTTAATCAACTTTAGATTGGCAACATTCTTCTGAGCATTTACTAGATTCAGAATTTCATGAATTATTTGCTGCTTGTCGCCTTCGCACAAGGAATAGAACGCATTAGCTCGTTCCACGATTCTCAACAGACCTTCCTGCCTTGTTGCATACGTGTGGAGGAAACGCAACAACACCTCGAACGCCTCGTCCAAAACGGATCCATATCCCGTAGGATCATCAGCTTCAATCGCTTCAGCCTCGGCAAGGCTAAAGCACGGCTCAATCGCGTTACGTACTTCCTTATTGCCGCGAATGTAGAAGCGCTCTCCGTCAATTTCTATCAGCTGGTCCTGAAGAATCTTCTTTCGCACAATCGATTCAAATGTAAGGCCCTCGTCTCTCGCAAGCTGCTCGGCATACCCCGACAGCGAGAGCTTGCCGCGCTTAATACGGGAAACAACAGAAACGGGAGCCCCCGCATAACGCAGCACGCTTCCCTTGGGACCCGTTGCTTTGTACACGAAGAAATAGGCGTTCTTTAAACTCGAATAGCCTCCATACCGAGCGGGGTCAAGACCGCCCTTCAGGGGAATTGTCGGCTTAGTCCTCCCGCTTTTCGGTGAATAGATCGTCGCGTCCCAGAAAGGTCCCGTTTCCTCACTCGGCATCCGCGAGATGAAGCACTGGCGATAGTTCATGAACTTCTTGATGCGCGCAACTTCCGCATCTGCATCCCACGTATCGCGGAAAATCTCACCGGTCTCTTTACTGAATCCGGACGTGAGGAAGCTCTGCACGATGAACGAAGCATCTTCGGGAAGGCGCTTGGTCTTTGCGTACCGCTCTGCCTGTTCGCGAATGTACTTTCGAATCACATGCTGAAGCGCCACCGGGTTATCGAACACGATGCTATGCCTCAGCTCGATGAAGCGGCCCATCTCTTCTGCAAGATACGCATCGTGCGCATGATGGAAGTCATTGGCGATACGGGATTTAACCAACCCACGACGTACGCGCAGCTGATGGGACAGGCTCGCCTTAATCGACCGCACGTTGGTTTCTGGATAACGTTCCTGCAGCATCGTGCGCACGAACTTAACTACTTGGCTCGTTTCAACGATTTGCCGATTAATAAAGCCCTTCATCTGCGCGTTGGAAATAGTGCCGCGCATAAGATTGTTGAACTTTTTCCTTCCCATCAATCCAGCTTCGTATAGAGCCCGCCACGTGGGACTCATCTTTCTGCGAATTGATTCACTGAGCAATAGGGAGTCTGTTTTCCGCTGATTCTCTTCAGCTAGGACAAGCGCCTTGTTCTCGAAGCTATCGTCCTTCGTATAGGACTGCGGAATAATATGGTCCACTTGGTAGGTCGAAAGCTTCCTGATATCAAGCGGCGCACCAGAATAGAGCGATTTACCGTTCTGCATGAAGTAGAGAACGAGGCGTTCGTTATTGAATTCTGCAGACGACCGGCTCGCGAGCTCTTTCTTCACGCTTGCGTCCGCTTCGGCACCAAGTTTCTTCAGAGCTTCTTTTAAAGCGTCATAACGTTTTTTCGTTCGCTGGCCGCGCTTCTTTACGTCGTCGTCTCGCGTCGTTTCAATGTAAATGTTTGCCGGCGCGCATCCCGTAATCGAAACGATTTCATCAACGATTTTCAGCGCTTGGTTAACGCTCCTGCGCAGAGCGGGAGAACCGGGCATCTCATCAATGCCTAGCTCCCCATGGGATTCCAGCCATTCTTTGTTCGCTTGATCAATCGCTTTCTCAAACCCCAAATTTTCATCGCGAAGCACTTCCATGAGCACCATCGCTTGGCCGGGATGCACGTTGTTGGGGTCCCCTTCCTCGAGAATGTCCATAATGGACTTCGCGCCGTTATCAGTAGGAACCGTTATGCCGGTAAGGAGCCTCTTCGATAGACGACCCCACCCGGTAAAGCGCTTCTTGCATATCTGCTTAATTTGAGCGGGCGACAGCACGTCCCCGTAATGACGTTGAATCTCTTCCTTCAAAATGTCGCGATCTTCGAAGAGTGTGTTCCACAGGATAAGGGTCTCGACCATGTCCAGCGTCTGGGCATCGAAATCTTCTGCACCGAGCACCTTTTTGAAGAAGAGGTACGAACCAGGCTTAGACTCGAACCCCGTCTCCCCTTGGCCACCCTTCACATGGGCATGCAGCGCGATATTCTCGCTCCTAAGCCACTGCTCTACTTTCTTGTAAGATACCGACCCCCGCGTAAACAGCTCATCGAAGATGCGCACCCGAAGATCATAGGAGAAACGATGCCAGTCATCGCCATCCTGAGTCCATCGCGCCCCGTTCAACTCGTTCAACACGCAGAACTTTTCGTACAGAAGCGAAGCGCGCGGCAGAACAGGCTCGCCCTGGAGATACGTGCACGTACCCGTCATGCGCTGAATGAACGCAGCCGCACTCGCATGCTTGTCGATGACCTCTTCCCAGTTCCACGGTCGAATGGGTACATTCTCTTTGCCAGGATTGCGCACGGACCAGGCAAATCTGGTCTGACCATTTGCAACTGCCGCGTTCTTCTGCGTCAAGGGCCCCACATAATAGGGAATTCTGAATGTAACGAGAGACTCTATTTTCTTCTCGTGTTCTTTGAGGAAGGGATAATACCTGCCCTGGTTGGCGATGATCGCCTTCATCTCTTCAAGATGAAGCTGGAAGGGAATGCTGCCGTTATCGCTTGTTTTCAGGCGACGGAGGAACGTCTGGTCGTCGAAACGCGTCATCATCTTGACGTATCGTTCGTCCGATTCGGCACCCGTGCCCTTGAAGAGATTCTTCACTTGAGCTGCAAAGTCGTCGTAGGAAAGTTTGGTGGTGCCCAAATTGTAGAGCGTGTAGCCCTTGGCCTTCGATGGGTCATAGTCTTTCGATAAGGCGCCTTCATAGTGCGGCCCGCGGAAAAACTCGTCGTAACGAGCGGGCGCATACTGTCGGACCAGTCTTTTGAGCATGCGCAAATCTTTGCCGTATTGCTCGTATTCGTTGACCTTGCAGTACGAAATCGTACGCCCGTCGCCCCCTTTCAGGATGCCCTGAAGGACAAAGGAAGAGTACGCCGCCAGCAAAGAATCGAAGAGCTCGATGCCCTCATCGGGAACCGAGTTGCGAAATTCCTCGACGGCAGCATCGTTCGAGAGATCGAAACTCGGATCGTCGGTCTCAAGGGCAAAGACCTTCTTCAAGTCGGCTTTATACCCGAGAACCGCACTAATGACCTGTTTCGCAATACGCTTATGGGCGGCATCTGTTTCGAGCCCGAGAAACGGAATCGCCTCATCACGCATGGTACCTCGGGATAACGATGCATTTTCCAGAACGGCACGCAGTTTTGCAGGCTTTGGCTCGCAAGCGCTTTCGGGGTCGATTTCAGCCATCCATTCAGCGAGAGCATTGCAAAGACGCTCCACCGATTCTTCCATGTTGGCGTTCTTCGCACTCAAGCGCTCGTTATCTTGATGCAGGAAATTCCCGCGCGTTTTCACGATGTTGTGGAGAGCTAGATATACCAGTCGCAAATCTGCTTGCTCGTCGGTCTCCATGAGCCATACGCGAAGATGGTAGATTGTCGGGAACTTTTTATAGTAGTCGCGCTCGTTAAAGTTTTCGTCGTTGAACAGAGGCCAATGATACGCAGCGTACTGTGGGTCGCGATCATCGGGCCACAGTTGAGACTGGCGAAGCCGGACGAAGAATTCCGGATCAACATCCGCCATCGGTTCCAAGAAAAACTCTTGCAAAAGGTCGAGACGTTGCCGACGTCTATCGTAGCGACGGCGCTGCCCTCGATGCACGCGTGCATCGGCTGCAGAGCCAGCGCTCGGGAACAGCCTGCTTCCCCAAGTCGGCTGTTTCTTGAAATGGTAGAGCTCCCCATTTTCGTCGGTGACGGCCCACCCCACCGAACCTGTGCCGAGGTCGAGACCGATGTTGTAGTTTTCCGCATGTCTCAGTTGCATTGAATCGTCCCATCCATCCGTGCTACACTGACACTGTCTTGATACCAGTCAGGACAACACTGCGAGTCAAAATAACGGCTTAGCCTTGAATGTCCGATTACGGACGCCACGTAGGTGGCAATTTTTTGACTTGCCAAAGAGCCCTTCGGGGCTCTTTTTCTTTGCCCTTCCCTTGCACCAATTCTAGCTAATCTTTGCTGTCACCTGCGCATTTGGAGCAGGTCGTAGCATTTTGCCAGGCGACTGGCGTACTACGCGAAACAGAAAAGCTATTAGCGTTCAGTATGCACCATTTTCGGCTTTTACGTGTTCCATTATTGCGTTGTGTTAGACCACTTTGGATAAGTGTCCTGCACGCAGTACACGCGACGGGGCCCCGGTTGCGACAATTCCATCATCAGGAGAGATGGAGGTTGCAATGGAAGACGTGCTCACCCAGCTGACGAGGCAGTTCCTCCCGCAGATGACGGCTGCCGAGAAGAGCAGGGTCCTGAGATCGCTCAAGGCGCTGATAGACGCGGAGCTTTTCGAACTCGCGGCAAGCGAGGGGGCGGAAGACGATCCCGACAGAGCCTGCCCCTGGTGCGGCTCCCCGCATTACGTGAAGAGGGGGCGAGACGGGCGCGGCCGTCAGCGGTTCCTCTGCCGAGGGTGCGCCAGGACCTTCACCGACGCCACCATGCGCATCTTCTCCACCACCAAGCTCGACAGGTCGGCCTGGATGAGGTTCGCGGAGTGCCACGTGGACATGCTCCCGCTGCGCGAGTCGGCGGAAAAGTGCGGCGTGTGCCTCAAGACGGCGTTCTTCATGCGCCACAGGCTGCTCGAGGCCATGGCCAAGCGCATGCCCGCCTTCCGCGTGGAGGCCGGCGGCGGGGCCGAGCTCGACGAGTGCTTCTTCAGGGAGAGCTTCAAGGGAAACCGCTCCAGGTCGGAGTCCGGCATGCCCAGGAAGCCCCGCACAAGGTCGCAGGGAACCGACGGGCACGAGAAGATATGCGTGCTCACCGGCATCAACGACGCCGGCGACATCTTCTACGAGATCGCGGGGAGGGGCGGCCTCGACGAGGCGGCAGCCAGGGAGCTGCTCGCCGACAAGCTCGCGGTCGGCGCGATAATCTCGACGGACCGTGCGCACGTGTACCGCCGCGTCCTGCCCGCCCTCGGCGTCGGCGCGCACATCGCCAGCAAGAGGGAGGAGCACGCCATCAACAGGGTGAACAGCCTCCACTCCCAGATGAGGCACTTCATCGGCAGGTTCCGGGGTGTCTCCACGAGACGCCTCGAGAACTACCTCGCCTGGTTCAAGTGGACATGGTGCTTCAAGGTCCGCAGGAGCGCGGACGAGCTCGCCGAGCTCATAGTGAGGCAGGCAGCCCGCGGCACGTACGAGAAGACCTGGCGCCAGTACAAGGTGACCCCCTATCCGTTCTACGAGTACTGGATCAAGCAGGCGAAATGGGACTCGCGTGCGCGGAGGGCCATATACGGCGTGGCGTGATGTCCAGGGCGGTCTGGCGCAGCGCATCTGCGGCAAGCGCTGAAGTCGTGCCCCGATGCAAATAGCAACAGCTAGCGATATTCTTCGGGAACGTCGAAACCGTACTCACGGCATAGGAGCATGACATCGTGGGCGTCGTGCTCGTCATGCTGATAGCCCAAGTGAAACAACAGCTGGCTTTCGGGGTCGATGCACGACACCTCCACCTCGCCGATGCGCCCCCTCCCCGAAAAGACCTCCCCGGGAAAACGATCTCCCTGATACAGAATATCGCCATTCTCGGCGAAATCGAAGCAATGCAGGTCGACGATGCGCCCCGCCTCGTCTTGCCACACCGTGTGATCTTCGGTGGTGAAAGATGCAGCCACCTCGGAAAACCCCTCATCAGCAATTAGATCCACGAACCTTTGGTAATCCCCGCGCTGAACGAACAGGTCGATGTCGTTATGAGCCCTGGTCTCACGCCCGACAAGCGCATCGACGCCCCAGCCGCCATCAAGGTATACGCCAATGCCCGCACCTGCGGAAAGGCCGATTATCCAACACGCATCATCCTTGGTGACCATAGGAGCTCCTTCGCTTTCGCCTGCTATCTAAGCAAGAAAGATTATAGGAAAAGTCCCAGTATCCAAAGCGGTCTAACACAACGCATTATTGGGACACGTAAAAACTTGTAGAAGCATAAGATGGATAGTTTGTCTCGAAAATTCCGTGCAATGGAGCAGCATGCAACAGTTTGAGATTCAGCTATCCCGTATGCATGCCTACTGTCAAGACGAACTTGCATAAAGGAACCTCGTCTGTGTCAAGGGAACTGTCCTGGCACTGCTCATCCTGCAAGGAAATTGCGGGCCGAACTGAAAACAGAGATTCGAAAACTCGTTTCGCAGGGTTGTTGCACGCGAAATCTGGCGGGACCGTGCGCGTTGAGCGGAATCGTGCAAGGACCGTGCGAAACGAGCGGAAATCCCCTGTTCGGCCTGCATATTCCGTGCACTTTGAGCAGATGGCCCCGGTTTCGGGGCTCTCTCTCGAAATCGTGTGCAGCGGGCATGCGAAACGAGCAAGAAACTGCAGCAGCCGTGCGAAACGAGCAGCCGATTGCAACGATCGTGCATTACGAGCGTGCGAACTGCGGCAGCCCTGCGAAACGAGCAGCGACCGCGCAACAACCCTGCGAAAAGAGCAGCGACCGCGACGCACGTACAAAATGAAAAAGGGGCCGCGCAGGCCCCCTAGCGAGTCAAAGAGATGTGACCCCTTTGACTCATTTGCGCTCCCACAAGCCGGTCTTGCCGCCGTCCTTCTTCAGCAGGCGCACCTCGCCGATTTCCATGCCGCGGTCGACCGCCTTGCACATGTCGTAGATCGTCAAACACGCCACGCTCGCCGCGGTGAGCGCCTCCATTTCAATGCCGGTCTTGCCCGTCACGCCAAAGGTCGTCGTCACGTGGATGCCGCACTTCCCGTCCGCGCGCTCGCCTTCGTACACTGGCTCGCATTCCACCTTCGACTTGGTGATGAGCAGCGGATGACACATGGGGATGATCGAGCTCGTCTGCTTGCCCGCCATGATGCCGGCCACGCGCGCGCAGGCGAGCACGTCGCCCTTGGCCGCCTTGCCCTCCACAATGAGCGCGAGCGTTTCGGGGTGCATGGCGATGAAGCCTTCGGCCACCGCGATGCGCTCGGTGTCGGGCTTAGCGCCCACATCGACCATGCGCACCTGGCCTTTGGAATCGATATGCGTCAACTGCTTTTCGTCGGACATTGCCGTTCCTTCCCACTGGTGCCGTTCCGCTTGATTCGCCCGCCTCGCCTGCTGCGCGCCCGCCTGGTCGCACGGCCGCGCCGGCCATACGCCACGCTAGCCGCCGATCGCGTTCATGTTGGTGACCGTTTCGTTGGCGTGCACGGTCTCCTCATGTTCTTCGGGCTTGGTGTGCAGCGCGCGGGAAAGCACCGTGCGCACGTCTTCGTCGGAACCGTTGCGCAGCACGCTGCGCAGGTCGAGCTCGTTGTCGCTGAACAGGCAGGGGCGCAAGCCCCCCGTGCTCGTGATGCGCAGGCGGTTGCAGTCGCCGCAGAAATGGCGCGACAGCGGCGAGATGAAGCCCACCGTGCCCAAAGCGCCCGGGAACTGGTAGTAGCGCGCCGGGCCGCCACCCGTGGGCTTGCGCGAATCGTCGACCGGCACGAGCGGCTCGAGCCCTTCGGCCGCACAGCGGTCGTTGATGATCTGGCGGATCTCGTCGCAGGGAATCACGTCTTCGGGACCCCAGCCCGCGCCTCCGCAGCCCGCCGAATCGCCAATAGGCATGTACTCGATGAAGCGCACGTGCAGAGGCTTGTCAACCGAAAGGCGGGCAAACCGGAAGTAGTCCTGGTGCAGGCTGCGCACCGCGACCGCGTTCACCTTCACAGGGTTGAAGCCCACCGCAAGCGCCGCGTCGATGCCTTCGAGCACCTTGTACACGTCTCCCCCGCGCGTGATTGCGCGGTAGTCATCCGCGTCGAGCGTATCGAGCGAGACGTTCACGCGGTGCAAGCCCGCCTCGCGCAGGGCCGGAGCCATCCGCGCGAGCGCGATGCCGTTGGTGGTGAGCGACACGTCTTCAATGCCGGGCACCCGGCTCACCGCGCGCACCAGGTCGACCACGCCCTTGCGCACGAGCGGCTCGCCGCCGGTAAGGCGCACGCGGCGCACGCCCATTCGGGCGGCCACGCGCACCAAGCGCACGATTTCGTCGTAGCGCAGGACGTCGTCGTGCGAAACCTGCACGATGCCGTCGGCCGGCATGCAGTACACGCAGCGCAGGTTGCATCTATCGGTGAGAGAGATGCGAAGGTAATCGATTGTGCGACCGTGTGCGTCTTTCATGCGGCAGCCCCCTTGCTTTAGCGCGCGCCTCCGCGCAGTGATGCTTATTCTGCCACAAGATATATCTTTTCGGAAGGAATACGTACCAATAGTTCCTCTCCCGTTTCTGGCAGCCCCTGTTCGTCACGATGCGTCACTCTCCAGAACAAATGCTGGTGGAGAAAATGCATCTCGCGGTCGTTTGCTTCGGGTTCGGCACCGGGCTCACGGTCGAGGAAGGCCAGCTGCGCGCTGCGCTCGAAGCGGGAATCGCTCACGCGGTCGACCCGCATGCGGAAGACGTTCTCGCCCGGCTCGCTCGCCCTCTCCAAATAGCTCGCGCGCACGCCGAGGGCCTTGGTGCCATCGGGCACCCCACTCGGGATGTGCAGGGTCACGCCCCACTGGGGACTGAAGACCGTATCGTCGCCCGTGCGCTTCACGTCGACCACGTTCTTGCAGCCGGACAGCTTGAGGGCCGCCTTGCTGTGCGGCGCGTCGACGATTTCGCGACCCTGGTCGATTTCGACGATATGGCCGCGTTCCATGACGGCGATCGAATCGCAGAAGCGCAGGGCCTCGTCGATGTCGTGGCTCACGTAGACGATCGTGCCGTCGAAGGCGTCGAACAGGCTCGACAGATTCTGTTCGAGCATCATCTTCAAATGCGAGTCGAGCGCCGAAAACGGCTCGTCGAGCATGAGGATGCAGGGGTTGGCTGCGAGCATGCGGGCCAGGGCCACGCGCTGCTGCTGGCCGCCCGAAAGCTGGTGAGGATAGCGCTTGGCGAAGGCGGTCACGTCGAAGCGGTGCAGCTCGCGGTCGATGATGTGCTTGCGCTCGTCGGCAGGCACCGATTTGGGGATGCCCGCGCCCACGTTGCCTTCCACCGTGAAGTTGGGGAAGAGCATGTAGTTCTGGAAGAGCAGGGCCGTCTTGCGTTCCTGGGGCGAGAGGTTTACGCCCGCTTCGGAATCGAAGAAGACGCGATCGTTGACCACGATGCGGCCCTCATCGGGCGTTTCGATACCGGCGATGCAGCGCATCGTGAGCGTCTTTCCGCAGCCCGACGCGCCGAGCAGGCCCACGACGCCCGCGCCGGCCGTGAGGTCGACGTCGAGGTCGAACGACCCTAAATGCTTGCGAATGGAAAGTTCCAGGCTCATTCTTCAACCGCCCCCTGCTTGTAGCGCGTGGTGCGCCTGCCCCACAGATTGATGAACAGAATCACGATGAAGCTGAAGATCAGAATGATGACCGTCCAGAAGATCGCGACGTCGGTGTTGCCGTTCATCCATTCGAAGTAAATAGCGATGGGAATCGTGCGCGTGATGCCCAGGTAGTTGCCGGCCAAGAAGAGCGTTGCGCCGAATTCGCCCAGAGCGCGGGCAAAGGCGAGCACGGTGCCCGAAGCGATGTTGCTCCACGCGAGCGGCAACATGAGCTTGAAGAAGATGCGGCCGTTCGACCAGCCCAGGGTGCGGGCCGCATCGAGCATGTTGGGGTCGAGCGCTTCGAAGGCGCCACGGGCGCTGCGGTACATGAGCGGGAAGGCCACGACCACGGCCGCGATCACCGTGGCCGGCCAGCTGAAGATGAGCGGGAAGCCAATGTCGATGAACCAGCGGCCCAGGGCCGTGTTGTTGCCCAAGGCAAGCAAGAGCAGGAAGCCGCAGACCGTAGGCGGCAGGACCATGGGAATGGTGAAGATCGCGTCGAAGATGTCCCGGGCGCGCGGCGAGATTCGCAGCGTGAAATAGGCGGCTGCCAGGCCCAAGATGAAAATGAAGACAATCGACGTGAAGGTGGTCTTCAGCGTGACCCACAGAGGCGAATAGTCGATGCGCGAAAGGAAGCTCGCCAACTGGTCGAGGCGCGAGGGCTGGGCCAGGATGTTGGCTTCGTTGGCGTCGACGACCTGGGCGAAGGCGCCGTGGGTGAACCGCACCGCCTGCCCGTTTGCGCTATCGGTGGGATCGGTGCCGGCTTCGGTGGCCACGAAGTCGTAGGAGCCCTTTTCGCCCTGCACGTTGAAGCGGAACACGAGCCCCGCCTGCGCATAGGTAGTATCGGTGGTCACGTAGACGGGCAGCGACTCGCCGATCTGTGCGCCGCCCGAGGCGTTGGCGTTGTCGATTGCCCGCACGAGCGCCACCACGTCGCCAGCGCTCGTGGACGACTGCAGGTCGATGCCGAACTGCGCGGCTTTGTCTGCGTCGATGTAGAGCACCGCGAAATCGTTGGTCGCGATGAGCGACAGGTCGTAGCCGTCGGCGCCCAGGAAGTAGCCGTAGCCCTGGTAGCTGCCGTCGACTTCGCGGTTGCTGCCCGCCTGGGCGCGCTTGAAGTCGCTCAAGGCATAGGAGAGCCCTTCGGCCGCGACCGCTTGGTTATCCGACGAGATCGCCGCCTGGACGTTGGCATCGCCCGTAACCGGGCCGGCGGTGGAATCCGCCCAGGCGGGCAGGGCCGGCCACGCCAAAACGAGCGCGAAGAGCGCCGCCAAGAATCGAACGTTCATGTGTCATCCCCATAAGAAAAAGGGGGACTCGAAACGAGGTCCCCCTGCTGTGCAAACATGCGGTGCGACGTGCGAAGCTCACGCGACGCGCTTAGTTGCTCGCGAGCTCGAAGCCCCACTTCTGCCAGATTTCCTGGGCGCTGGGGTCGTTCTGGCACCAGTCGAGGAAGGCCTGGGCTTCTTCGGCGTTCTGCGTGGTGGAGGTGAGAGCCGCCGGGTAGGTGATGGCCTTATGGGTGTCGTTGGGCACGGTGCCGACGACCTTCACGCCGCCGAAGCGGTAGACGTCGGAGGTGTAGACGAAGGCGATGTCGACGTCGCCGGATTCGGCATGCTTGCAGACGTTGCCCACGGACGTGTCGGTCACGACCTTGCCTTCGAGCGGGGTGCCCGCATAGGCGTCGGTGCCGTTTGCCTTGCCGGCGCTTTCGGAACCGATCTTGCCGTCGGGATCGACGAAGCAGCCCACGGTGGACAGGGACTGGTTGGCGTAGTTGCCGGCCGGGACCGAATCGTCGCCCACGGCCACGGTGTACTTGCCGGTGGCGATGTCGTCGAGCTTGACGCTCTGGATGTTGCTGTTGTTAGACGAGGTGACCATCACGAGGTCGTTCTTGAACAGGGTGAAGCGGGAGTCGGCCTGAGTGTAGCCGGCCTTTTCGGCTTCGTCCATCTTGCTCTTGGAAGCGGAGATGAGGATGTCGGCCTGGCTGCCAGCGGCGAGCATCTGGTTCAGCTCGCCCGAGGACTTGTACTGGGTGTCGGCAAAGGTGACCCAGCTGTGGTCGGCCGTGTAGGCGTCCTGGGCTTCGGCCATAGCCTTGGAAAGCGAGTTGGCAGCGAAGACCTGCAGCGTGACGGGCTCGTGCGATTCGGTTGCCGAAGAGCTCGAACTCGAGGTGGACGACGAGCTGGCCTGCAAATTCGACGAGCAGCCCGCCAGCGCGAACGCGCCCACGAGCGCGAAGCAGGCGCACAGCGCCACAAGACGCGCAAGGCGTTTCTGTTTCATAGTGGTTCCCTTCTCATATGCAATTCTGGTTGAGTCCCTAATCTCAACGTCGAAAGAACTATACGAGAACTCTCGCTTATCGTCAATTCAGGATAAATTTCGTCTGAGTTGAGTATATTCTCGCCGGTGGCTATCGCCCGATGCGGCCGCGCGGCCCGGCGCCTCTCACGTCGGGCGCTTTTCGCAACCGCCGTACGCCCGCATGCTGGTGACGGTGCATACGTTGCATGCCGTGCACAGCGAGCGCCCGCTCCCCAACGCAACGCGCCCGCCGGCGGGAAGCCGGCGGGCGCGCAAGAGACATATGAGCGTTGCCGTAGCCTAGGCGAGTTCGTCTTCGACCACCTGGGCGATTGCACGGGCATGCTGGGCCGCCACCTCGTTGCTGGCGGCTTCGACCATCACGCGGATCAGGGGCTCGGTGCCGCTGGGGCGCACGAGCACGCGGCCGTCGTTGCCCAGGGCCTCTTCGGCTGAAGCGATCGCCTGGGCGATGGCCTCGTTGCCGGCGAGCGCACCCTTGTCGGCCACCTTGACGTTCACGAGCTCCTGCGGGAAGCGCGTCATCTGGGCGGCCGCTTGGGCGGCGGTCATACCGTTGCGCACGCAGACGCTAATGAACTGGCAGGCGGTCATGAGGCCGTCGCCGGTGGAGTTATGGCGCAGCAGGATGGTGTGGCCGCTCTGCTCGCCGCCGATCACGTAGCCGTTGTCGCGCATGGCCTGCAGAACGTGGCGGTCGCCCACAGCGGTCTGCAGGACCTCGATGCCGTGCGCTTCCATCGCGCGCACGAAGCCCAGGTTGCACATGACCGTCGACACGGCGGTGTTGCCCGCAAGCTGGCCGCGGTTCTTCAGGTCGATCGCGCAGGCGGCTTCTACCATGTCGCCGTCGATCTCGTTGCCGTTGGCGTCGACGAAGAGCACGCGGTCGGCGTCGCCGTCGTGGGCGATGCCCAGGTCGGCGCCGATTTCGGCCACGAGGTCGCGCACCTTGCCTAGGTGGGTCGACCCGCAGTCGACGTTGATGTCGGTGCCGTTGAAGTCGTCGTTGATCACGATGACGTCGGCGCCCAGACGGCGCAGGGCTTCGGCCGTGGTGAGGCTCGAGGCGCCATGGGCGGTGTCGAGCGCGATCTTGATCCCATCGAAGGACACGCCCTGGGCCTTGATGGCGTCGACGGCGTGCTCGATGTAGATCTCGACGGCGTTTTCCACGGGCACGATCGTCCCCACCGCGTCGCCGGGCACGCGATCGGCCACCGGCAGGCCGCCGGCCACCGCGTAGTCTTCAACCTGCGCTTCGAGCTCGACGGGCAGCTTGAAGCCTTCCCCATCGAAGAACTTGATGCCGTTGTATTCCGGCGGATTGTGCGAGGCCGAAATCACGATGCCGCCGTTGGCGTGCAGCTCGCGGGCGAGCAGGGCCACCGCCGGCGTGGGGATCACGCCGAGCGCCAGCACGGTGCCGCCGGCCGACATGATACCGGCGTTCAGGGCGGCTTCGAGCATGTCGCCCGAAAGGCGCGTGTCCTTGCCCACGGCGATCGTGGTGCCCAGGAATTTCACCGCCGCCTGGCCGAGCGCGAAGGCGGTCTCGCAGGTGAGATCGGTGTTGGCCACGCCGCGCGCGCCATCGGTTCCGAAAAGCTTGCCCATTACTTTCCCCTTTTCACGTGTTCGGGCTTGAGCATGACCGCGCCTTCGGGGCGTTCGTCGGCGCGCATGCGCGTGTTGAGTTCCGCGGCGAATTCGTCGAGCGGAATGCCATAGCGCTCGAGCACTACGAGCAGGTGGTACACCACATCGGCCGCCTCGTAGCGCAAGTGGTCGGTGGCCGCGTCGCGCGCGTCGCCTTCGGCGGCGCCAGCGTCTTTGGCCGCAAGCGCCACTTCCCCCGCTTCTTCCATCACTTTTTTCAGGCAGTCGTCGTCTTTACCGGTAAGCAGGCGCCAGGTGTAGCTTTCGGCGCCCGCTTCGCGTCGCCCGTGGATGGTGGCCGCCAGCGCTTCGATCGTCGCGCCGATCTGGCTGGCCGGCTCGCTCTCCCCCGCGGGCACGTAGGTCTTGTCGCTCATTGCGTATTCCCTCTATGAAAGCGGGGCGCCCTGGGGCACCCCGCTTCGCTTGCGTATTGACGATGCTTAGGCGTTGTCGCCGTCGTCGTCGGATGAGGCGTCGTCCTTATGGTCGTCGACGTGGAGCCCCAAATCGATCGAGCTGCCGCCCAGAAGGTCGTTCAGTTCGTCGAAGTCGCGCTGGTAGGAGCGCGGAGGCATGGCCTCGCCGAGCATTTCCTCGCCGTCGTTGTTGTAGGTCGCCGGCTGGTCGCCGCCGATCAGGATCGTGTCGTCGGGCGAGAAGACCATGTCGAGCAGCTTGCTCATGTCGTCGCCGGAAGCGTTGAGGTCGTCTTCAATCACGTCGGACAGACCGTGGGCTTCCAGGCCCGCCTTCAGCTCTTCGATGGCCTTGGCGCCGATGCCTTCGATACGCAGCAGGTCGTCTTCGTTGTAGCCGACCAGATCGCCCACGGTTTCGATGCCCGCCTCGCTGAACTTGTTGGCCCAGCGCTGCGACACGCCCAGGTCGTCGTAGATGTAAAGGCGCGCATCCTCGTCGGAGAGCTTCTTGTTGCGGCCCGCCGAAAGGCTGTTGAAGTAGCTCAAGTAGCTGCCGCCCATGTTGAGGTACGAATCGCCGTCGAGCGACCAGTCCTGGGGCTGCGGGAGCAGCTCTTCGGTCTTGCGCAGCTCGTCGGGAGCGTAGTCGGGCAGGGTGTCGTTGCCTTCGGAGGTGTCGACCGGGCGACCCTTGTAGGTGAGCTCGACGTCGCGGTAGCGATGCAGGCCCGTGCCGGCAGGGATCGGCTTGCCGATGATGACGTTTTCCTTCAGGCCCACCAGGTGGTCGGTCTTGCCTTCGATAGCCGCATCGGTAAGGACCTTGGTGGTCTCCTGGAAGGAAGCCGCGGACAGCCAGGAATCGGTGGCCAGCGACGCCTTCGTGATGCCGAGCAGGAGCGGACGGCCCGTAGGCGGCTGCTTGCCTTCCAGCACGAGCTGGTTGGCGGCGTCTTCGAACTCGTAGCGGTTGACCTGACGGCCCGGCAGGTAGCTGGAGTCGCCAGAGTCGAGCACCACGACCTTGCGCAGCATCTGACGCGCGATGACCTCGATGTGCTTGTCGTTGATGTCTACGCCCTGGCTGACGTACACCTGCTGAACCTGGCCCACGATGTAGCGCAGCGTGGTGTTCGGGTCGGTGAGGCGCAGAAGGTCGTGCGGGTCGATGGAGCCGCGGGTGACCTGCTGGCCCACCTTCACTTCGCAGCCGTCTTCGATGCCCGGCATGAGCTGGGCGCGCGCCGGCACCGTGTATTCGCGGTAGTTGCCTTCCTGGTCGTGAATCGTGAGCACCTTGGTGTTCTTGTCGCCCGACACCTGCAAGGTACCGGCGATTTCGGCGAGCACGGCCAAGCCCTTGGGCTTGCGCGCTTCGAACAATTCCACGACACGGGGAAGACCCTGCGTGATGTCCTCGCCGGCAACGCCGCCGGAGTGGAAGGTGCGCATGGTGAGCTGGGTGCCCGGTTCGCCGATCGACTGGGCGGCGATGATGCCCACGGCCGTGCCGATGTTGACCGGGCGGCTCGTGGCCAGATCCCAGCCATAGCACTTCTGGCAGACGCCATGCTCGGCGTGGCAGGTCATGATCGTGCGGATCGTGACCTCGGTGACGCCCTTGGCGGCCCAGTCGGAAAGCTCGCTCATGCTGTTGATGTAGTCGCCTGCGGCGGCGAGCACGTTGCCTTCCCCGTCGAGCACGTCTTCGGACAGGCAGCGGCCGATGAGGTTCTCATCGAGCTCGCCCTTGGCGGTGTGCAGCGGATAGGGCACGCCTTCGGTGGTGCCGCAGTCGAGTTCGCGGACGATGACGTCCTGGGCGACGTCGACCAGACGACGGGTCAGGTAGCCTGAGTCGGCCGTACGCAGAGCGGTGTCGGCCAGGCCCTTGCGGGCGCCGTGCGACGACAGGAAGTATTCCAACACCGACATGCCCTCGCGGAAGTTCGACTTAATGGGCTGGTCGATGATCTCGCCCTTGGTGTCGGCCATCAGACCGCGCATGCCGGCCAGCTGGCGAATCTGCTTGACGTTACCACGAGCGCCCGAAGTGGCCATCTGGTAGATCGGGTTGAGCTCGCTGAAGCCGGCGGCCATGGCGTTGCCCACTTCTTCGGTGGCGTCGGTCCAGATGTCGACCGCCTGCTTGTGGCGTTCGTCGTCGGACATGAGGCCCATCTCGTAGTCTTCGTCGATGGCTTCGATCTTGGCTTCGGCGGCATCGATGATCTCGTCTTTGTTGTCGGGGATCGTGGCGTCCCAAATGGACACGGTGAGGCCCGACTTGGTGGCGTAGTGGAAGCCGTTGGACTTCAGGCCGTCCAGAATGGGCTCCATCTGGCTCGTGGTGTAGCGGTTGGAGCAATCGCCCACCAGCTTGCCCATGACGCCCTTGTCGACCACGAAGTTGAGGAAGGGGTAATCGTCGGGCAGAACCGAGTTGAAGATGATGCGGCCCGCGGACGTGGTGATGCGGCTGCCCGCAGGACGCACGACCGGCTTGCCGAACTGGTCGGCGATTTCCATGTCGCGCGGCAGGCGCACCTCGATCTTGGCCTGGGCGTCGAGGTCGGCATGGGCGTCGAAGGCGTGGCGCGCGTCGTCGAAGGAGGCGAACGCACGGCCTTCGCCCGGCATGCCGTCGCGCAGGGTCGTGAGGTAGTAGGTGCCGATGATCATGTCCTGGGTGGGAATGGTCAGCGGGCGGCCATGGGCCGGCGACTTGATGTTGTTGGAGGAAAGCATGAGCACGCGGGCTTCGGCCTGGGCAGCGCTCGACAGCGGTACGTGCACGGCCATCTGGTCGCCGTCGAAGTCGGCGTTGAAGGCGGTGCAGACCAGCGGGTGCAGCTTGATGGCCTTGCCGTTGGTGAGCACGGGCTCGAAGGCCTGGATGCCCAAACGGTGCAGGGTAGGTGCGCGGTTGAGGAGCACCGGGTGTTCGGTGATGACCTCTTCGAGCACGTCCCACACGTAGCTGGCGCCACGGTCGATCGCGCGCTTGGCGGCCTTGATGTTGGCGGAGTACTCGAGCTCGACCAGGCGCTTCATGACGAAGGGCTTGAACAGTTCGAGGGCCATCTGCGAAGGCAGGCCGCACTGGTGCAGCTTCAGTTCAGGGCCGACGACGATTACCGAACGGCCGGAGTAGTCGACGCGCTTGCCGAGCAGGTTCTGGCGGAAACGGCCCTGCTTGCCCTTGAGCATGTCGGCCAGGGACTTGAGCGGACGGTTGCCGGGGCCCGTGACGGGACGGCCGCGACGGCCGTTGTCGAACAGGGAGTCCACGGCTTCCTGCAGCATGCGCTTTTCGTTGTTGACGATGATTTCGGGCGCACCCAAATCGAGCAGGCGCTTCAGGCGGTTGTTGCGGTTGATCACGCGACGGTAGAGGTCGTTCAAGTCGCTCGTGGCGAAGCGGCCGCCGTCGAGCTGCACCATGGGGCGCAGGTCGGGCGGGATGACCGGAATCACGTCGAGGATAGTGTCGCGCGGCTTGTTGTCGCTCTTCAGGAAGGCGTCGACGACCTTCAGGCGCTTGACGGCCTTGGTACGCTTCTGGCCCTTGCCGTTAGCGATGGTGTCCTGAAGTTCGGCAGCGGTGGCCTCGAGGTCGAGCGCGTCGAGCAGGTCGCGCACGGCTTCGGCGCCCATGCCGCCCGTGAAGTAGTCGCTGTAGTTGAGGCGCATCTCGCGGTAGAGGGCCTCGTCGGGAACGAGCTGCTTGGGCTCGATCTTCAAGAAGGCTTCGAGGGCCTCGCTGCGCAGGGCCTTGCGCTCGTTGAACTCTTCGTAGATGTCGGCGAGCTCGTCTTCGACCTCTTCGGGGGTCATGCGCTCTTCGTCTTCGATGTCGTCGACGAATTCGTCTTCTTCCGGCACGTAGTCGGTGGACAGACGGCGCGTGGCGGCCACGAGGCGGTCGCGTTCGGCGTCGAGCTCTTCGAGGTCGGCGGCCAGCTCGTCGCGGAGCTCGGCTTCGTCTTCCTCGCGGGCTTCCTTGTCGACGCTCGTGATGATGGCGCTCGCGAAGTAGAGCACCTTTTCGAGGTCTTTCGGCGGAATGTCGAGCAGGTAGCCCAGACGGGACGGGCTGCCCTTGAAGTACCAGATGTGGCTCACGGGAGCGGCGAGCTCGATGTGGCCCATGCGCTCGCGGCGCACCTTGCTGCGGGTCACTTCGACGCCGCAGCGTTCGCACACGATGCCCTTGAAGCGGATGCGCTTGTACTTGCCGCAGGCGCATTCCCAGTCCTTGGTGGGGCCGAAGATGCGCTCGCAGAACAGGCCGTCCTTCTCGGGCTTGAGGGTACGGTAGTTGATGGTCTCGGGCTTCTTTACCTCGCCGTGGGACCAGCTGCGGATTTCTTCCGCGCTTGCGAGGGAGACGCGCAGAGCGTCGAAGTTGGTGACGTCGTATTCGGTCATTTACTTACTCCTCCCCGCCGATAAGGTCGTTGCCATTGTCGCTGTCTTTCAAGTCGTCGCTGATGAGGCCGTCGAGCGCTGCGACCAGGCTGTCGAGAGCGCTGTCCTCGTCCTCTTCGGTCTTCTTCGCGTCGGCTTCCATGGCGTCGTAGACGTGCTTGCCGGCGCTTTCGGGCTCGTGCGTTTCGGAAACGTCGAGCACTTCGTTGTTGTGGCCTTCGAGCTCGACGTTCAGGCACAGGGACTTCATTTCCTTGATGAGCACCTTGAACGATTCGGGCACTTCGGGGGCGGGCATGTTCTCGCCCTTGACGATGGCCTCGTAGGTCTTCACGCGGCCCACGGTGTCGTCGGACTTGACCGTGAGAATCTCCTGCAGCACGCTCGACGCGCCGTAGGCGTAGAGGGCCCACACTTCCATCTCGCCGAAACGCTGACCGCCGAACTGGGCCTTGCCGCCCAGAGGCTGCTGCGTGATCAGGCTGTAAGGGCCGGTCGAACGGGCATGGATTTTGTCGTCGACCATGTGGCCCAGTTTCAGCATGTAGGGGTAGCCCACGGTGATCGGCTCGCGCAGGGGCTCGCCGGTGCGACCGTCGTAGAGCGTGGTCTTGCCGAACTTGTTGAGCTGGGGCACGAATTCCTCGCGCGCATGCTCGCCGTACTTTTCCTTGGCCAGGTTGATGAGGTTACGGTTGGTCTTCTGCAGGACGTCGGCGATCTCGTCTTCGGTGGCGCTGTCGAAGACCGGCGTGGACACGAAGATCGGGCCGTGGACGGCCTTGTCGGAGTTGGGCTCTTCGTCCCAGCCCCACTTCGCGGCCCAGCCCAGGTGGCATTCGAGCAGCTGGCCGACGTTCATACGAGAAGGCACGCCCAGGGGGTTGAGCATGATGTCGACGGGGGTGCCGTCTGCCAGGTAGGGCATGTCTTCCACGGGAAGAACGCGGGAGACGCAGCCCTTGTTGCCGTGACGGCCGGACATCTTGTCGCCCTGCTGCATCTTGCGCTTCTGGGCAACGTAGACGCGCACCTGCTCGTTGACGCCGGGAGCGAGCTCGTCGCCCGCATCGCGGCTGAAGCGGTGGATGCCGATCACGCGGCCGCCGGCGCCATGGGGCACCTTCAGGCTCGTGTCGCGGACCTCGCGGGCCTTCTCACCGAAGATGGCGCGCAACAGGCGCTCTTCGGCGGTGAGCTCGGTTTCGCCCTTCGGGGTGACCTTGCCCACGAGCACGTCGCCCGGGTGCACTTCGGCGCCCACGCGGATCACGCCGTCGGCGTCGAGGTCGGTGGTCATTTCGTCGGCCATGTTGGGGATCTCGCGGGTGATTTCTTCCGGCCCCAGCTTGGTGTCGCGCGCATCGACTTCGTATTCGGCGATGTTGATGCTCGTGAGAAGGTCTTCGGCCACGACGCGCTCGGAGATGATGATGGCGTCCTCGTAGTTGTAGCCTTCCCAGGGCATGTAGGCGACCAGGAGGTTCTGGCCCAAGGCGAGCTCGCCGCCGTCGCAGGACTGGCCGTCGGCGAGGACGTCGCCCGCCTCGACGCGGTCGCCCTTGCGGACGATCGGCTTGTGGTTGATGCAGTAGCCCTGGTTGGAGCGCTGGAACTTGGGCACCAGATACTCGTCGTACTCGCCGTCGTCGGTGAGGACGTTGATGACCTCGCCGTCGACGTAGTCGATCACGCCGGCGTTCTGCGCGACGAGGATCTCGCCGGAGTCGACCGCGATCTGGTGCTCGATGCCGGTGCCGACCAGCGGCGCGTGCGGGCGCAGCAGGGGCACGGCCTGACGCTGCATGTTCGAACCCATGAGGGCGCGGTGGGCGTCGTCGTGTTCAAGGAAGGGAATGAGCGAGGTGGCCACCGACACCATCTGGCGCGGGGACACGTCCATGTAGTCGACCATCGACACGGGCACTTCGGCGGGGTCGCCGAATTCGCCGTGCGAGTTCTTCGTACGGGCGAGCACGCGGCGGGTCTCGACGAATTCGCCGTCGACCGTGCGGCCGAACACGCGGGTGTCGGGGTCGAAGGGCTCGTTGGCCTGGGCGATGACGTGGTTCTCTTCCTCATCGGCGGTGAGGTAGTCGATGTCGTCGGTCACCTTGCCGTCGACGACGCGGCGGTAGGGGCTCTCGATGAAGCCGTAGGGGTTGACGCGGGCGTAGCTCGCCAGCGAACCGA
>Ga0214872_100178_pt1 | contig 25053 bp, 18 predicted proteins | sample Stichaenrichm18X_FD_168614 | JGI IMG/M metagenome (GOLD analysis project Ga0214872, IMG submission 168614) | Xylose enriched microbial communities from anaerobic bioreactor in Madison, Wisconsin, United States - 18X | ecosystem: Engineered > Bioreactor > Anaerobic > Unclassified | place: USA... | reverse complement strand
AAGGACCCGCAGGCCGTGGCCGACCTGTCCGACTACATGCTGCGCGAGGTCATCGGCTCGAACAACAACCACGTGGTCCCGAGCACCCAGCAGGAATGGGCCGAGTACTACGACGAGGGCTCTCGCTGGACGGCCAAGAAGGGCCTGAATTGGGAGCTGGCCGAAGACGGCGCCGTGGAAACCGGCGAGCCCAAGCCCGGCGAGCTCAACACCGTAGGCTACCGTTGCATGAAGTCCACCAAGGACCTGGGTGCCGCCGCCAGCGCCTACACCATCAAGATGAACGGCTGCCACGGCTGCCCCATCCACTGCTATAGCGACCTGCGCAACCAGGCATCCGCCGACGCGGGCGCCTACGCCACCGCGGGCAACACCTGCGCGTCGAACTTCCCCTGGCTCTACACCGAGTCGATCATGAAGACCGGCATCACCCAAAAGGCCATGCCGCAGGAGTTCATCAACTGGAACAACGCGATCGGCACGACGATGGACGATTTGGGCATGTGGTGCAACTACGCCCAGCTCTACCGCGACATCGGCCACTGCATCAAGGAAGGCATCTGGCAGCGCGTCCTGCCGGCCGACGAGTACAACATGTTCGACTGGACCAAGTTCAACAAGGACACCCAGGACCCTTCGGTCTACGTGCAGATCCTGAAGCACATCGCCCAGAACGACAACGAGATGTCCTACGTCGCCCACGGCCCCTTGGTCTGGTGCGAGCGCTGGAACGACCAGGCCTGGTTCGACACCACGGCGTCCTGCCTGATCAACTATCGCGGCTGGCCGGTGCACCACGCGCATGAGTGCTTCGCCCAGGTGGGCCTGCTCTACAACATGGTGTTCAACCGCGACGACATGATCCACTCCGCCGTGAACTTCCAGGGCTGCGGTTTGCCCTTCGACGTGAAGCAGCAGATCGCCGAAGAGGTCTGGGGCGGCGCCGACGCCATCGACCAGAACAAGAACTACACGCCCATGAACGAGCACAAGGCCAACTTCGCCTGGTGGAGCGTCGTCACCGACGTCCTGCACGACAGCCTGACCGTGTGCAACTGGGTGTGGCCGATGACCATGAGCCCCACCAAGGCCCGCGACTACCGCGGCGACCTCGATCTGGAAGCCAAGTTCTTCAAGGCCGTCACCGGCGAGGACGTCACGACCGACGACCTCTACAAGGCGGGCGAGAAGATCATCACCCTGCAGCGCTGCAACACGATGCGCGGCATGGGCACCGATGACTTCCGCAACGTCCATGACACGGTGACCAAGTGGCCCTTCACCAAGGACCCCGACATCCAGCCGTTCACCGCGGGCACCGACAAGATGGAAGCCAACGATTGGCAGACCGCTCTGACGATGTTCTACAAGCGCTTCAGCTGGGACGAGCAGAAGGGCTGCCCGACCGCCGAGTACCTCGACGAGAACGGCATGTCCGACGTCAAGGAAGCCATGCAGGCAGCCGGCCTGATGTAGGGCCCGCCTCCTTCCTCCGAAGCCCCCCGACCGTATCCTCGCGGCCGGGGGCTTTTCTGTGTGACAACAGGTGACAACGGGGGCGCGTGATGTTGTCACAGCTGGGCGTGACAACATCACGCGCCCCCGTTGTCACCCGCCCCGTTGTCGCGCTATTCCGAATACTGGGCCACGAAATCGAGGATGGCCTGGCGGGAATGCAGGCCCGTCTTCGCATAGATGCGCTTAATGTGGGCGTGCACGGTTTCGGGCGATATGACGAGCTCTTCTGCCACCTTGCGCTGCGTGTGGCCCATCGCGTAGAGGGTGAGTACTTCGATCTCGCGGTCGGAAAGCAGAAAGCGCTCGCCGAGCTTGCGCACGTTGGCTTCCATGGCTTCGGTGCGCAGTTCCTCGAGCGATTGCGGTTTCTTTTCGGCGTCGATGCCCATCACGGCGTGCAGCACGCGCGACTGACGCTGGGCGAGCACGCGATCGCGCTCGTCCAGCAGCACGCCCACGTAGGCTCCCGTGAGCACGAGAACCGACGCGAACGAAAGAATCGAAATGAGCACGAGCATGTGCGGCTCATCGACGCCCCAGGCGGCAAGCAGGGGCTCGCTGATACGCGCCACCGCACGGAAGAACAGGAAGACGACTATGCCGCCGAGCAGGTAATAGTAGGGGTCGCGCCAGCCGAAGCTCATGAACGCCACGATGAGCGCCCAATCGAACACGACCATGAAGGCGTTGAGGGCCGTGGCGGCCGCGGCGCCCGCGTCCAGGCGGTCGGGCAGGAAGGCGTACAGGAAGAGCACGACCGTGACGGTGAGCAGCATGACGCCCCACATGGCCAGGGCGAAGGGAAAGCGCCAGGTGCGGCCCGCCACCGCGACGATAACAATCGCGCACACCGCGACGATCGCCACGAAACAGACGACGCGCATCTCGAGCGAGAAGGGGATGGCGAGGCCCGCCGGGAACCCGCGCATAAGGCCGATGGCAAGCGAGAGCGCCGCGATGCACAGGCCGTTGCTGATGAGGAAGCGGGCGATCGAGATGCGGTCCTTGGACACGTTTTCCAGCAGCTGAGGGCCGCCCGTGTCGATCTCCCAGGCAAGAGGCGCGCGGCGGGCCCGGCGCATAAGGGGGAACTCCGCGAGCAGCAGAACCGCCGCGGCCACGTTGTCCCACATGCCCGAAAGGAAGGCGCAGGCCAAAAGCTCGACCTCGCTTAAGGCCAAAGCCGAAAACAGCACGACAGTCACCACGCGCAAGCGGGCCCCGCGCACATAGCGCAACCAGTAGCCGAAGATGATCACGCCAAACAAGGTGTTGACGCCGTTAATGCACAGACGCGCCCACACGGGGCCCGAGGCGAGTTGGACGAAACCGGCAACGAGCATAAGGGCGCACTGAGCCGCAACCGTTCCGATCATGATTCGCCGCACCTGCTTCTTTTCCAGGTGCAAGTCGGGGATGGCGATGACGCAGATGATGATCAACGCAAGCAGAGAAAAGAACAGGGTCGCCCCATCGGTGAAGATGCCGTCGTCGCTGCTCACATAGCTCGCGTAGGTGGGCACGATAATCGAGCACCGCCCCACTGCAAGGCCCACAATCACCGGCCACAGCGCCGACGTCGCCTTAAGGCACGCCTTGACCTGCGCCCATCCAGTGGATGCCTCACATGCGTCGAGGACAGAGCTCGAGCTCGATTCCGTCATAAATTATGCCCCTCCAGTACCAGGGGACGCACCGCGCGGCCGCACGTCCGATGGACTTCCCTATCGCAAGGCCCTGCGCATCCCCGCCCTCCGCAGGAGATCCGGAGCGTTATGCAGACCGCGGATTCGTCTATCGTACCCGATTGCGGGTGCATTCCGAAAAGATTTAACACGTTACCCCCAAAGAGGGGACGAGGGCGTGCGGGAAACGGGGCATACTGGCGCCGAGAGAAGGAGGACGTATGAACGATTCGGAAGACCAAGAACCGGCAACCGAGCAGGCGGCGCCCGCGTCCAGCACGCCCCGTCATGCCCCGGCCGACGCGGCGCCCGAAAACCCGGCGGGCGCGCCCCGCGAAACCGCCGAAGAGCCCGCAGCGCAGCCCGCCCTCGAAGAGGTCGAGGAGGCGCTTGCGAATGCGTTCGCCGACGTGCGCACCCAGAGCGCCGACAGCGCGCTCGTGACCCCCGACCGCTGGGAGACCGAGCAGATAGCGCCCGCCGGCATGGACCCCGCCGCCTTCGCCCAGCTCGTCTTCGACGTGATCGACGCCAACGCCGCGCAGGCGGCCGACGAGCAAGACGAGACGGCCGAAGCCAGCGCCGAAGCCGAAGCCAATGCGGCAGCCGCCTTCGGCGGGTCCGTGGAAAGCGGCACGGCCGAAACCCTCGCGAACGCCATTCCGGAAAAGCGCGCGACCGATGCCAACGCGCAGACGGAAGCGAACGCCGATGCGGACGGCGAAGGCGAAGAGGCCCCGTCCCTTCACGACCAGGTGCTCGCCGTCCTGGCCGCCGGCGCCTTCGCCCTGCCCACGGCCGATATCGCGGTGCTCGAAGGCACCAAGAACCGCTACCTCTATTCCACCGACTTCATGACCGACTCGTTCGCCCACTGGACCTACCTGGCCCTCGAGGACGACAAGGTCGCGACCTTTGTCGACATCGTCCGCGAGGAAAGCCGCGTCTACCCGCGGCCCATGGTCTACCGCGCCCTGCTCAACGACCCCTTCCGCATGACCGAAGACCAAGTGCTCGACTGCTGGAAGACCGTGCAGGAAAGCGAGAAGTTCCCCGACATCGCGTCGTGCAGCGCGAGCAACGGCGACGTCTACTTCTATTCCTCCGACTACCTGAGCGAGGCGCAGGCCAAGGCGCTCGCCGAATACTATTCGGTCGAACGCTGGATGAACCCCTAGGCGGGCACGCGGCCCAGGACCCTCTGCCGGGCCGCACCCGCATCGCCCTTTTCGAACACGCCATTTGGAGGCCCTCATGCAAAACGAAGTGCGCAACGTCTACATGGACATCCCCGACCGCCGCGTGATCCGCACGGCCGACGTCTACCAGACGCAGACCGAAATCGGCACGCGCGGCTATTCCGACAAGTTGCTGTCGATCGTTGCCGATTTCAAGAACAGCGGCATTCCCGAAGGCTGCAACGCCGAAGGCATGGCCGGCAAATCGAAGCGCGGCGAAGTCGCCTGCCAACTGTTCGCCGTGATCGACCCCGACACGCAGGTGATCGAGCATATCGGCTTCCGCAGCCGCGGCTGCCTTGCCATGACCGGCTGCGCGAGCGAGATCTGCGTGCTCGCCTGCGGCAAAACGATCGACGAGGCCCTGAAGCTCACGCCTGCCGACGTGGTGCGCGCCGTCGACGGCGTCCCGGCCGACAAGAACGACACGCCCGTGTTCGCGGTGGAAGCCCTGCGCGCGGCCATCGGCGACTTCCTGCTCGCCCGCGGCGGGCTCGAGGAGGCAGACCGCGTGGTCGCCTGCGACCAGGATTCGCTCGACTGCCTGCTCTGCGAGCACTGCAGCCTGCGCGACCTGCGCATCCAGTGGCTCGTCGACCACCGCTAGGCTGCCCTTCCCCTTGCCGCCCCGGTGCGGGCGCGCGGCCCCTCCCCGCGCGCCCGCACCGGGGCGGCGCGCGTTGGCGAACTGCGCTTTCCTTGCCTTATGGAGATCGGATCGGTCGAGGAGAGGCGCGCGTTCGCAGCGAGCCGTCCGCCTTCTCGAGGTTGGCCCAACCGACGCGCGGCGCGCGTTGGCAGCCGCGCTTTTCAACACAACGCGCGGTCGTGGCCAACCTTGCACGCATCCGTTAAAGAATTCGTATCAATTCGCCCACAGGTCCCACCGCCGTAAACGAGACGGGTAAGATGGGTGCTTACTTCAGGCTGGCGGTTCAGCCCTTTCGACGAGTAGGCGGTGTGATGACTCCCAATTTCTGCATAAACTGCGGTGAAGCCCTGAAACCGGGTGCCCATTTCTGCTCGAATTGCGGAGCCCCGATCGAAAAGAACCCGATCTCCGCGGCGGCTGCCGTCGCCTCCGCCGTCGCAGCGCCCCAGCAGGCCGCCGCAGGCGCGTCGAGCGTCGCCGCAGCCGACACCGACTTCAGCGACGTGCCGGTCGAAGACGTCCTCATCGACGGCGCCATGCCCGAAGAGGCCACCGCGCCCATCATGGACGTGCCCTTCATCTCGCCGCGCCCCCGATCGCTGAACATCCCCACGATCAGCCCGAGCGCCGCCGCTTTCGCCCGCCCCGACATGGAGCACGTGGTCGCCGATGCGCCGGCCCCGCAGAACACCGAAGGCGCTCTGGCCAGCCAAGCCACCCAAATGCTCAACTGGTCGACCGACGTGAGCGCCGACGAAACGCGCGTGCTCCACTTCAACACGCCCCTCACCGACAACGAGCCGGTCGCTACCGAATCGGCCGACAAGGACCTGTCGGGCTTCGACGTGCCGGCCACGCCCTTCTTCGACGACGACAATTACCTCATCCCCGGCAACGGCTACGGCCCCAAAGTGGCCGACGCCGCGTCGAGCGCCCAGGGCTTCGGCAGCGCGACCGACGAATGGGCCGCCGAACGCCCCGAAGGCTGGACGTCGGGCCTCAACCCGCAACGCACGTCGGTCATGACCACCCCGGTGACCAACATGAACCAGCGCGGCGACACCGACATCATGTCGCCGATCACCGACGAAGCGCGCGAAGCCGCCGGGGTGTTCGGCGCCCCGCAGATCTATTCGGCCCAGAACACCACGAGCCGCCGCTGGTCGGCCGGCAAGATCGCGCTCGTCGTCGCCGCTATCCTGTGCGCGTTCGCGATCATCTACTACGTGCAGTTCAACCCCTACTGGTTCGAGAACCTGCAGTCGGCCATCCGCGACTGGGGCGCCGAACAAGGGCAGAACCTCCTGGGGCAGATCGTGCAGCAGCTCAACCAACTGGGCAAGTAGCTCGCGCGCTCCCACGTTTCATCTGCGCTGGATTTGCGCCGTACCGTGCTGCGTCCTGCGGCGCGTTTCCGTGCGGCACCCGCGCCGCTTCCGTACGGTATTCACACCGTCTTTGCATCGTTCGCACGCCGCATCCGCGCCGCTTCCGCACCACCCCTTCCCGTCAATGCAAAGAACCCGCCGGCAACCAGCCGACGGGTTCTTTTCCTTCTCTAATCAGGCGCGCCGCGCGTTACGCGTAGTCGGCCGCGAGCGCGGCGAAAGCCGGCTCCGACCGCTCGATCACGCTCTGATCGACGCAATAGCTCAGGCGCACCCAGCCCGTGCCACCGAATCCGTCGCCCGGCACGATGAGCAGCTCGTGTTTCTTTGCCTGGTCGCTGAACTTCTGCGCGTCGGGTTCGAGCGCCTTCACCCACAGGTAGAAGGCCCCGTCGGGCGCGATGTACTCGAAGCCGCAACGGTCCATGATGCCGGTGAGCAGATCGCGGTTCACGCGGTACTGGGACACGTCGGCCGAATCGTCGACGCACTTCTGGATGACGCGCTGGAAGAGCACGGGCGCGCAGATGTAGCCAAGGGCGCGGCCGGCGCCGGCCATCGCGTTGAAGACCGTCCGCCATTCGGTGCAGGTATCGGGCACGAGCACCCAGCCGATGCGCTCGCCCGGCAGGCTCAGGGCCTTCGAATAGGAGTAGCACACGATCGTGTTGGCGTAGATCGCAGGCACCCAGGGCACTTCTTTGCCGTAGGAAATCTCGCGGTAGGGCTCGTCGGAAATGAGGAAAATCGGATGGCCGTAGGCTTCCTGCTTGCGCTCGAGCAGGGCAGCGAACTCCTCGAGGTTTTCGCGCGTATACACCGTGCCCACGGGGTTGTTGGGGCTGTTGATGATCACGGCCTTGGTGTGCTCGTCGAGCATACGGTCCATCGCGTCGATGTCGATCTGAAAATCGGACGGGCGCGCCGGGACCTCGATGAAATCGGCCCCGTGGGTCGTGGCCCACACGCGGTATTCGGTGAAGTAGGGGGCGACGGTGGCGATGTTGTCGCCGTCTTCGATAAGGCCCTTGAAAACCATGCTGATCGACGCGGACGCACCGTAGGTAAGGTAGAGGTTTTCGTAGGTGTAGGTGGTGCCCCACTGGCGGTTGAGCGATTCGGCGACCGTCTGGCGCACGTCGGGATGGCCGGCCGACTGCGAGTAAGCGTGCACGTAGACCGGGTCCTGCTGGGCCAGATCGCGGATGGCTTCGGTCACCGTTTCGGGCGCGGGGGCCGAAGGGTTGCCGATGCTGAAGTCGAAGACCTTGTCGGCGCCGATTTCGGCCTTGCGGGCCGCGCCGTAGGCGAAAAGCTTGCGAATGGGGCTGGGCGCGACGCCGTAGCCGAGCATATCTTGATTGACCATGTTGTCCTCCCTGGTAGTTTCGCTTTAGCATACTACAGTGAGACCCAGAGGGGCGCGCAGGCGCCCGAATAGCCCGCAGGAAAGGATACGGCCATGGAACAGATTGCATTGGCGGCACCCGACGAGGTCCGCGTCCTCGACGTGCCCCAGGTGGTGGAACTCGAGCAGCGCATCGCCGCCGAAGGGACGTCGCTCGCCACACTCATGAGCCGGGCCGGCCGGGCGATCGCCCAGGCCGTCGAGGAACGCCTCCCTGCCGCCGGGCGCGCGACCGTGCTCGCCGGCGCCGGCAACAACGGCGGGGACGGCTGGGTCGCCGCCGAACTGCTCGCCGCCCACGGCTGGCAGGTGACGCTTGCAACGCCCAAGGCGGCCGCCGACATTTCCGCTCATCCGGCCCGTGAAGCGGCAGCCGAAGCGATCGAGCGCGCAGGGGCGGGGCTTACGGTGCTCGTGAACCCCGAGCCCGCCGCGCTCGAAGGGGCGCTCGCCGAATCCACCGTCGTCATCGACGCCCTGCTCGGCACCGGCTTCGACGCCGCCGAAGTCCGCGAACCTCTGGCCGGTTGAATCGGCTTGCACAACAGCGTAAAAGAGCGCGCCGGCTTCGCGACCGTCGCCGCCGACGTCCCGAGCGGCCTTTCGGCCCAGCGCGGCACCGCTGCCCGCGCCTGCATCGTCGCCGACGAGACGATCACGATGCTCGTGGCAAAGCCCGGCCTGCTCGCGCCCGCGGCGGCCCCCTACACCGGCCGCGTCCGCGTGGCGCTCATCGACCGGGCGTAAGCCGCCACCGGTATGCCGTGTCCGCCGCCGCGGCATACCGCGGCACACCACCGGTGCGCACCCCACAGCTAGCCGTGTCCGCCGCCGCGGCGCCAGCTCATTAACACGCCTTTCTCAGCCTTTTCGGCGGACTGCCGGAATTTCGTCGAGAAGGGCGTGTTGCTCACTTGCAGCGGCCGCCTCGCCAACCCATTAACACGCCTTTCTCGCACCTATCGGACCGATTGTCCACTTTCCAACATAAAGGGCGCGTTATTCGCTCGCGGCGGCGGACGCGCCGCAGCAACGCCGCCCCATTAACACGCCCTTCTCGCATCACATGCCCGAAAAGAGGGCGACTCACCGTGAAAGGCGCATTAACCTGTGCAGCACTATCCGAATCCTACCGTTGGTGCGGCCCCTACCAGTCGGTGGAATCGCCCGAGCTATCGAGCGAGACGGGCGCGCTCTTGAAGGCGGCTTCCGCGTTGGTCGCCACGTTGATCATGTCGCTCACGCGCGCGCCCACCTCGCGGATGTCGAAGTAGGGCTGCTTTTCGTAGGTATGCAGGTCGCTCGTGACGCCGATCGCCTCGATGTTGAACGAATGCGCGTCGAACAGAGCCCGGTACATGTGATAGGTCTGCGTGACCACCACCATCGACTGCGGGTCGAACACGAACCGGGCCCGGTACATGCTGTCGTACGTGTCGATACCGGCGTGGTCGCAGAAAATGTCCTCACTCGGCACGCCCTGCTTCACGGCGTACTTCTTCATGTTCACGACCTCGTTGTAGGTGCGGTCGCTTTCGTTGTCGCCGCTCATGATGATTTTGGGCGCCACGCCCGCCTTGTAGAGCTCGATCGCCACGTCGAGGCGGTCCTTCAGAATCGTCGACGGCTCGCCGCTCGGCAGCATCGAGGCGCCGAGCACCAAGATGCAGTCGTAGGTCTTTCCTTGCGACGCCGCATCCTCGACTTCGTTGGCCGGCCGGATGTTGCCTGACTCGGTCGCCACCTCGTAGGCGTTGGGAACGGCAATCGCCACCGCCGCGACGAGGGCGACGATGGCGATTGCGCGCACGACAATTGCGAGAACGCGGGGCATCGGCAGCTATTTCACCACGATGTTGACAAGACGACCCGGAATCACGATCGCCTTGACGACCTGCTTGCCTTCGGTATGGGCGGCCACGGCCTCGAGCGCCGCGGCGCGCACGTCGTCTTCGGCGGCGTCGGCGGCCACCGTGATGCGGGCGCGCACCTTGCCGTTGACCTGCACGGCCAGCTCGACCTCGTCGGCCTTCGCCTTTTCAGGATCGAACGTGGGCCAGGACTCGTTGTAGAGGAAGCCCTCATGACCGAGCACGGTGTTCCACAGCTCGTCGGCCCAGTGCGGGGCCATCGGCGCGAGCAGCTTGACGATCGTCTCGGCGGCGTCGCGGGCGAGCGCGGCCCATTCGGGGTTGGCGGCGCGGTCTTCGGCGCTCGTGACGTGCAGGAAGGTGCCCGCGGCGTTGGAGAGCTCCATGATCGCGGCGATCGCGGTGTTGAAGTTGTCGCGCTCCATGTCGTCGCCCACCTTGCCCACAACGCGATGGCGCTCGCGCAGCAGGGTCTTGGCGGCGTCGGCCGGCTTTTCCTTGCCCTTGTTGGCCGGCTGGTAGAGGGTGTCCTCGCCGGCGGCACCCACCAGGTCGTAGACCTGGCGCCACACGCGGTTAAGGAACTTGTAGATGCCGGCCAGGCCCTCTTCGTCCCACTGCAGGTCCTTGTCGGGCGGAGCCATGAACAGGATGTAGGTGCGCACGGCGTCGGCGCCGTATTCGGCGATCATGTCTTCGGGGGCAATCACGTTGCCCTTCGACTTCGACATGGTCTCGCCGTTGCTGTCCTTCACCATGCCCTGGCAGAGCAGGTTGGTGAAGGGCTCGTCGAAGTCGACGAGGCCCAAATCGCGCAGGGCCTTGGTGTAGAAGCGGCTGTAGAGCAGATGGAGGATCGCATGCTCGATGCCGCCGATGTACTGGTCGACCGGCATCCACGAATTCACCTTGGCCGAATCGAACGGCGCCTGGTCGTTGTGGGGGTCGGTGTAGCGCATGTAGTACCAGCTGGAACAGGTGAAGGTGTCCATGGTATCGGTCTCGCGCTTGGCCGGACGGCCGCACAACGGGCAGGTCGTGTTGATGAATTCCTCATGGGTGGCGAGCGTCTCGCCGGCGGCGAGGTCGATGTCCTTGGGCAGCATCACGGGCAGGTCCTCTTCGGGGACCGGCACGGTGCCGCAGTGCTCGCAATGGATAGCCGGAATCGGGTTGCCCCAATAGCGCTGGCGGCTGATCAGCCAGTCGCGCAGGCGGTACTCGACCTTGCGGCGGCCGCGGCCCATCTCTTCGAGCGCGGCGACCACGGCGGCCTCGCCTTCGGAATGCTTGCCGCCCACCATGCCCGTGTAGGGGCCCGACTGCACCAGACGGCCTTCGGCGGCGTAGGCCTCGTCCCAATCGACCGAGGTCACCACACGGTTCTGCTCATCTTTCAGCGTGTCGTAGAGCGGGTCGTCCTCGCTCAGGATGATCGGCACGATCGGCAGGTCGTATTTGCGGGCGAACTCGAAGTCGCGCTGGTCGCCGCAGGGCACGGCCATGACGGCGCCGGTGCCGTAGTCGGCCACCACGTAGTCGGCGACCCATACGGGCACCTTCTGGCCGTTGATCGGGTTCATCACGTAGCGGCCGGTGAAGGCGCCGTGCTTTTCATGGTTGCCCTGGGCGCGCTCGACCGCGGTGACCTTCTTGGCGGCTTCCACCAGGTCCTTCACGGGCTGTTCGTATGCGGTGCCGGCCACGAGCGCGTCGAGCCCCTTGTATTCGGGGGCGAGCACGAAGAAGCTGCAGCCGAACAGGGTGTCGGCGCGCGTGGTGAACACGGTGATGATGTCGTCGTCGGTAGGGTCGGCGGGCGCGTTGCCGTCGGCGTCGCACAGGACGAAGTCGACCTCGGCGCCTTCCGAACGGCCGATCCAGTTGGCCTGCTGCTGCTTCACGCGCTCAGGCCAGCCGTCGAGCTGGTCGAGGTCGTCGAGCAGCTCCTGGGCGTAGTCGGTGATCTTGAAGTACCACTGGGTGAGGTCGCGCTTTTCCACCTCGCTGTGGCAGCGCCAGCAGCGGCCTTCGATAACCTGCTCGTTGGCGAGCACGGTCTTGCAGCTCGGGCACCAGTTCACCGGGGAGTTGCGGCGCTCGACCAGACCCTTCTTCCAGAACTGCTCGAAGATCCACTGGCCCCAGCGATAGTATTCGGGGTCGCAGGCCACCACGGTGCGGTCCCAGTCGTAGGAAAAGCCCATGCGCTTGAAGCTGGACTTCTGCGTCTCGATGTTGGCGTAGGTCCACTTGGCCGGATGGCTGTGGTGCTTGATCGCGGCGTTTTCGGCGGGCAGGCCGAAGGCGTCCCAGCCCATGGGATGGAGCACGTCGAAGCCGCGCATGCGGTGGTAGCGCGCGAGCACGTCGCCGATCGAATAGTTGCGCACGTGGCCCATGTGGATGTCGCCGGAAGGATACGGGAACATCTCGAGGATGTACTTCTTGGGCTTGTCGTCGTTGTCGGGCACGTGGAACAGGTCGGCCTTCGCCCATTCCCCTTGCAGCCTCGGCTCAATTTCGTGCGGATTGTATTCTTTCATCGTGATCCTTCTCGAATCCATGCGTGCCAAGCGAATCGCTTTTCGGATGCGCACCATTATAGTGGTGCACCCGTTGAATGGCACCGAGCGCCCGCGATTCCGCGCGGCGCCTACAATCCCCGGCGAGGATGCGCGAAGGGGCTGGAGCGGAAGCGAGCGAGACGAGGAAGGCCGCGCGTTTCGGTTGCGCGGCGCCGGCGGGACACGCAACCGAAACGGTCGCGCATCGAGCGGCCGGACCGGCCTCCCGCAGGAGTCGCGGCCTCACGCTCGCCCCACCCGCGCCCCGCTACACGAGAAAGCTCGCGGCGAAGAGCGCGCAGGCCAGCGCGAGCGCACACACATCGCGGCCGGCGAAGGGGTACTCCTTGTAGCCGCTTGCGCGCGTGCGCAGGTTGAAGCCGCGCACCTCGGCCGCGATGGCGGCGCTGTTGGTCTTGCGCACCGAGCTCACCAGCAGGGGCACGCACAGGGGCACCATCAGGCGGACCTTCTTGGCGAAGCCGCCGTCGAATTCCACCCCGCGCGCAGTCTGCGCTTCCATGATCCCGCTCATGTCGTTCATGAACACGGGGATGAAGTGCACCGTCGAGCTGAACACGAACGCGTAACGATAGGGAACGCGGCATACCTTCACCAGCGCGTTCGAGATGTCGTTGATTTTGGTGACGTAGAAGGTGAGGAAAAGCGGAATCGCGCAGGCGACCAGGCGCAGCACGATGCGCACGGCGGCCAGGATCGAACCCGTGCCGATGTAGCCCCACGGCAGAGGCACGAGCACCGCGCCGGCAGGCACCGTGAACAGGGCGATGAGCGCGAGAATGGCCGAAAAGCCCGCAACCGCCTTCGTGAGTCCCACGGTCTGCGGCATCATCTTGCAGTGGGCCGCAAGCGCGTAGTCGAGCACGAGGATCGCGATGAGCACAACGAAGCTCTGCGTGATGAAACAGGCGAAGATGACGAGCAGCGACACGGCCAGCTTGGCGACCGGGTTCATCTTGTGCAGCAGGCTGTCGCCCGGCACGTATTCCAAAAAGCCCTTCATCGTGCGGCCTCCTTCGCGCCGGCGGCGTACGCTTCGATCGCCGCGACCGTTTCTTCTAAGGTATTGGCGGTGGCAATGGGAGTCCCGGCCAGCTCGGGATGGCGCTCGACCAGGCGCAGCGACACGTCGACGACCTGGGGCGCGACGAGCCCCGCCCGCTCGAGCACGGCGCGCTGCCGCAGCACCTCGAAGGTGGGTCCCGACGCCACCACTTCGCCGGCGGTCATCACGATCACGCGCTCGGCGTAGTCGGCCACCACTTCCATGTCGTGGCAGACCATGACGATGGTCTTGCCGCGCGCGTGCAGGTCGGCGATGACGCCCATGACCTTTTCGCATTCGCGGAAATCGAGGCCGGTGGTGGGCTCGTCCAAGATGATCGTGTCGGGTTCCATCACGATGATCGAGGCGAGCGCGAGCAGCTGGCGCGTGCCGCGGTTGAGCAGGTAGGGTTCCGCGTTGGCGTCGAAACCGAAGCGCTCGATCGTCGCGTCGACGCGGGCGCGCGCCTCGTCCGTGAGCGCGTCCTGCGCGCGGAAGCCGAACTCGAGCTCTTCGCGCACCGTCTTGCAGCAGATCTGCCGATCGGGATTCTGGAAGAGGAATCCTACGCGCCGCGCCAGATCGCTCGTGCGCAGCTCGGTCGTGGGGACCCCGTCGACCAGGACCTGGCCCGCGGTCGGCTTCAGCAGCCCGTTGCACAGGCGCATCGTCGTCGACTTGCCCGCGCCGTTGGTGCCCACGAACGCGACGAACTCCCCGTTGTCGATCGTGAAGCTCGCGTCGCGCACCACGGGCGTCTGCACGGCGTAGGCCGCCGACACATGGTCGAACCGGATCATGCGATCACCTCTTCCACCGCCGCCACGGCGTCGTCAACGTTGCGGCACACCGGCCCCGCATAGAGGCCCCGCGCCCGCAGGCGGTTGGCCAGGCTCGTGGCGCGCGGGCAGTTGATGCCGCTCTCCCGCAGCTCGTCGGCGTGCGCGAGCACGTCCGCGGGCGCGCCGTCCAGATAGACGCCGCCGTCCTTCACGATGAGGATACGGTCGGCGTAGGCCGAAAGCAGGGCTATCTTCTGCTCCACCACCACGACAGTGGTGCCATGGGTGCGCGCGTAACAGGCGAGCAGGTCGAACACGCCCTTCGAGCTGGCCGGGTCGAGTTCGGCGGTCGGCTCGTCGAGCACGAGGACCGCCGGCTCCATGGCCAGGATCGCCGCCACCGCCACCTTCTGCTTCTGCCCGCCCGACAAACTCGAGATCGCGCGGTCGCGCAGGTCGGAAATGCCCATGTCGGCGAGGGCCCGGGTCACGCGACCTTCGATTTCGTCCTTGGGGAAACCGAAGTTCTCGAGCCCGAAGAGCATCTCGTCTTCCACCACGCTCGACACCATCTGCGAATCGATGTCCTGGCAGACGCTGCCCACCAGGCACGAGAGGTCGGTGAGCGAGGTTTCGGCGGTGTCGTGGCCGTCGATTCTCACCGCGCCGTAGAAATCGCCCGGGTAGCAGTGCGGCACGATGCCGTTGATGGCATAGGTGAGCGTCGACTTGCCCGAGCCCGCGGCGCCCGTCACGCCCACGAACTGGCCCGAGGGGATGGTAAGGCTCACGTTGCGCAGCGCGAGGTCCTCGCCTTCGCGATAGCGGAAGCTCAGGTTGCTGATCTCGATCATCGCTCATCCTTTCTCGACGAGGTGACTGTGACAACGGGGGGGCGCGTGACAACTGACAACAGGGGCGCGTGATGTTGTCACACGCCATGGTGACAACAGGGGCGCGTGATGTTGTCACACGCCATGGTGACAACAGGGGCGCGCGATGTTGTCACCATGGACAACGGGGGCGCGTGACGTTGTCGCGCCGCCGCCTGCCGCGCGTGCGCTAGGCCAGCTTGAGGGCCTTCTTCAGAATCGGCGCGAGAATGGCCACCAGAACGGCGTTCAGCGTGGCGGTACCCAGCACCATGACCGCGTAGGTCGCGAACACGGCGGCCACCGGCAGGCCGTTCATCGCGCTGCCCACGATAAGGGCGAACACGTATCCCGAGCACACGGTCACGACGAAGGTGATGACGAAGGGGAACGCGACGTTGTGCAGGCCGGCATTGCCCTTGGCCACGCGCAGGAAGGTGGCGACCAGGATGCCGCACACGAGCGCACCCACCAGTTCGGAAGCGATGTTGACCAGCGGCGTGGCGTTGAGCATCGGAATCTGGCTGATGAAGCCCGTGATCAGGCCGATGATGCCCGCCTGATAGACTTTCGGGCGCGTGAGGATGATCGCCAGGCAGTACATCGCGATCATGAAGTTCGGCTTCATGCCGGCGAAGGTAAGAAAGCTCGACAGGGTGAGCTTGAGCACCGCGCCTGCAGCGAGCAGGACGGCGATAAGGATGAGGTCGCGCGTGGAAAAGCCCTTCGCTTCCTCGGTGGCGGTGATGGTGCGCTTCTGTCCCATTGCTTCGATCGTAGCCATTGTCCTCGTTCCTTTCTTGGCGGTTGCCCGCCGACGTGGCCGTGCGGCCGGTGTGCATGTCGGCGATTCGAACGAGGACGCGCGCCGGGAAGCTTTCGTCTTACCGCGCCTTGGGCGACTTACGGCGAATGCGGTGCCGCACAACAAAAAAGCCTGTCCTTCGAACCCTTACGAGTTCCAAAGGACAGGCTTCAAAAACCTGCGGTGCCACCTTTGCTTGGTTCCGGCTAAAGAACCCTCTCACGAACATGCCAACACATGTTCTGCCCTTAACGTGGGCTCACGGTCCAGATACTCGGCCCTGCGGCCTTTCCCCTTTCACCTCGGCGAACCATTTGCTGACCGGTGTCCTGCGGGATTTCCACCATCGCCCGCTCTCTGTGAAGGCCTTTGCCAACGTTACTTTCGCTTCAACGGTTTTAACAGCTATTCAGTTGTTGACTGAACTTTACGAGGGACCCCCACATGCGTCAAGTTAAATCTACGTTTCGTATGACAACGGGGGCGCGTGATGTTGTCACACCATGGTGTGACAACATCACGCGCCCCCGTTGTCATGCTCACGCCACGATGCCGCCGCCCAGGCATTCGTCGCCGCGGTAGATCACGCACGACTGACCGGGCGCCACCGCATCGTGCGGATGCGCGAAGTCGATGCGCAGCGCATCCTCCCCCACGGAAAGGCTCGCGTCGCAGAGGACCTCGCCGTGATGCGTGCGCACCTGGCAGGCCCCGCCCGTCGGCGCCCCGCCCTCCAGCCAGGCGGGGTCTTCGAGCACGAGTCCTTCCGCCCGATGGGCCGACGGCTCGCCGTCGCGCACGTAGACCGTGTTCGCGTCCATATCCTTGCGGCACACGTAGTAGCGCGCCCCGCCGCCGATGCCGAGCCCCTTGCGCTGACCGATCGTGAAGTTGATCGCCCCGTCGTGGTAGCCCACCACGTCGCCCGTGTCCTCGTCGACGATCGCTCCCGGCGCCGGCGGCACGTAGAGGCTTAAGAAATCGCGGATGCCCGCTTCTCCCACGAAGCAGATGCCCTGGGAATCGGCCTTGCGGGCGTTGGCCAGCCCGAAGTCTTCCGCAAGGGCGCGCACGTCGGTCTTCGCAAGCCCGCCCAGGGGAAAGAGCGTGCGCGCCAGGGCGCGCTGCTGCATGCGATAGAGGAAGAAGGTCTGGTCCTTGCGGGCGTCGGCCGCCTTCAGAAGGCGGGTGGGCTCGGCGGCCGGCGCGCCCGCCATCAGGGCGTTCGCCGTCTCCCACACCGTCGAGCGCGCGTAGTGGCCCGTGGCGACGAAGTCGAAGCCGTCGTCGAGCGCGGCGTCGAGGAAGATGCCGAATTTCACGTCCTGGTTGCACATGATGTCGGGATTGGGCGTGCGGCCGGCCTTGTATTCCGCCACCAGGTAGTCGACCACGGCCCGCTTGTAGACGTCTTGGAAATCGTAGACGCGGAAGTCGAGGTCGAGCCGCACGGCCACGCGCTTGGCATCGGCCAGGTCGTCGGCCCAGGGGCAGCGCATGCCCGGCACGTCGAGGATCCAGTTCTTCATGTAAGCCCCGGTCACCGCAAAGCCCGCTTCGGCCAGAAGCGCGGCCGTCACGCTCGAATCGACGCCGCCGCTCATGCCCACGAGCACGCGCGGCGTGCGGCCGGCCGCCGCCTCCCAGCGCGCCCGGGCCGTCGCGAGCAGGTTACGGGTTTCTTCCGTCGTTCCCATCAGCGCGCCATCCTTTCGTACTCGCCGCGCACCGCTTCGATGATGAGGCGGGCGGCGCGGGCGGTGTTCTCTTCGGTCGACAGATGCCCCAGCGTAAGGCGCAGGCTGCCGTCGGCCAACTCGGGCGGCATGCCGATCGCCGTGAGCACATGGCTGCGCGTGTCCTTGTTTGCCGCGCAGGCCGCGCCCGTCCCCACGAGCACGCCCACGTCTTCCAGCTTGAACACAATGCGCTCGGCGTCGATGCCCGGGAAGGCGATGTGCAGGCTGCCCGGCAGGCGATGCCTCTTGTGGCCCGACACGACTGCCTGGGGAAAAGCCGCGCACAGCTCGCGCTGCAGGGCGTTGCGCAGGCCCGCGAGCCGTTCGACCTCGCGCTTGCGGTCGGCCACGGCCAGCGTGAGGGCGCGTGCGAAACCCACGGTGCCGGCCACGTTTTCGGTGCCGCTGCGCAGGCCGCGCTCCTGGCCGCCGCCCAGCACGCGGGGCTTCAAGCGCACGTCGCGGTGGGCCCACAGAAGCCCCACCTGCTTGGGGCCGTAGATCTTCGCGGCGTTCAGCGTCATCAGGTCGACGCCCAGGGTGGCCGTGTCGGTGTTCACTTGGCCGGCGCCCTGGCTCGCGTCGGTGTGCAGGACGATCGGAATCGTGATGCCGTCGCGCAGGCGGCGGGCCCTCTCAGCGCGCACCACTTCGGAAATGGCGCGCAGGGGCTGCACGGTGCCGATCTCGTTGTTGGCCAGTCCCACGCTCACGAGCTCGGTGTCGGGTCGGATGGCCGCCGCGATGTCGTCGGGCGACACAAGCCCGTGCTTGTTGACGCGCACGAAGGTGTGGTCGCGCGCCGCCGCGCAGGCAAGGACCGAAGCGTGCTCGATTTCGGGCACGACCACGTGGCCCGCAAAGGACCCGAAGGCCAGGTTGATCGATTCGGTCGCGCCCGCCGTGATCACCACTTCGGCCGGCTTTCCGCCGATCGCATGCGCCAGGTCGGCGCGGGCCTGCTCGTAGGCGCGGCGCACCGCCACCGCCGGCGCATAGGGGCTCGACGGGTTGAAGAAGAGCTCGCTTTCGTAGGGGGCCATGGCCTCCCGCACGCGCGCATCGAGCGGCGTCGCCGCCGCGTGGTCCAGATAGATGAAGTCGCGTTCGCTCGTCATTGCTGCTTTGCCGCCTCTCGATTGGTCTCGCCTATGATAGCGAATGGCGCGCGGGCTGTCGCTTGCGCGCCCATGCGCACCGCGCTGCGCCCGACGCTCCCCGACCGTCCTTCCGCCGCGTCCGTCAGCGCCTCGTCGCCTTTGCCGTGCCGCGGCCTTCCGCGCCGTGCCAGACCGTTTGCTCCGTATAATGCGAACCGAACGACCCTTCGGCGAATGGAGCGCCATGACCTACAACTTCGACGAACCTGCCCAGCGACGCGGCACCGACTGCTTCAAGTACGACGCGATGCGCATGGCGCGCGGACGCGACGACCTCATCCCCCTGTGGATCGCCGACATGGACTTCAAGCTGCCCGCGGGCATCTTGGACCCCCTGCACGACATGGTCGATCGGGCGGCCTTCGGCTACACCTTCCCCAGCGACCGGTATTTCGCCGCCGTGCAGGGCTGGTTCGCCAACCGCTTCGGCTGGGAGACGAAGAAGCGGTGGATCGTCCGCACGCCCGGCGTCGTGTTCGCTGTGGCGCTCGCCTTGCAAACCTACACGCGCCCCGGCGACGCAGTGCTCATCCAACAGCCCGTGTACTATCCCTTCGCCAAGCTCATCGCCCGCAACGGCCGTACGCTCGTGAACAACGAGCTCGTCTATGAGCACGGCACCTACCGAATCGACTTCGCCGATTTCGAGCGACAGATCGTCGAGCGCGACGTGAAGCTTTTCATCCTGTGCAGCCCCCACAACCCCGTGGGTCGCGTGTGGACCGAAGGCGAGCTCGCGCGCATGGGAGAGATCTGCCGCGCCCACGACGTGCTCGTGGTGGCAGACGAGATTCACGCCGATTTCGTCTACTCCGGGCACACCCACCGCGTCTTCGCCTCCGTCGACGAAGATTTCGCCCGTCACTGCCTTGTCTGCACGGCGCCCAGCAAGACCTTCAACCTCGCGGGCCTGCAGGGGTCGAACATCTTCATCCCCGACTCCGACCTGCGGAAAGCCTACGTCGATGCGCTCGGTCGGCTCGGCGACCTTTCGGTCAACATGATGGCGATGGCCGCCACGACCGCGGCCTACGAAACGGGCGGACCCTGGGTCGACGAGCTCGTGAATTATCTGGCCGGCAACATCGACGCCGTGCGCGCCGGGCTCGCGCGCGTGCCAGGGGTCGACTTGGTGGAACCCGAAGGCACCTACCTCATGTGGCTCGACTGCACGGGGCTCGCCGAGCGCTTAGGCGATACGTCGCTCGACGCATTCATGGTCAACGACGCCCACCTGTGGATGAACGCCGGTACCAAGTTCGGCGGCGCCCGCGGCGAGAACTTCGAGCGCATGAACATCGCCACCCAACGCGCCACCGTGGAAAAGGCCCTGGGCCAGCTCGCAACCGCCGTCGCGCGCGGCGCATGACAACAGGGGCGCGTGATGTTGTCACACCACGGTGTGACAAAAGGGGCGCGTGATGTTGTCACACCATGTGGCAACGGGAGGCGAGTGCCGTTGTCACGCCGCGGCCCAAACAAAAAGCGGGCCCTCCGAAGAGGGCCCGCTCGCAAACGATATACGTGCGCCGCGCGCTTAGCCGATCGTGGAACCCACGAAGCCCGGCGTCTGGTCCTTCTGCAGGACGTCGTGCGCGCCGCCTTCGACGATCGAAGTCGCCGACACGAGCGTGAGCTTGGCGTTCTTCTGCAGGTCGGGAATCGTGAGGCAGCCGCAGTTGCACATGGTCGACTTCACCTTCGACAGGGTGATCGCCACGTTGTCCTTCAGGCTGCCGGCGTAGGGCACGTAGGAATCGACGCCCTCGACGAAGGACATCTTCTTCTTTTCGCCGCCCATGTCGTAGCGCTGCCAGTTGCGAGCGCGGGCCGAACCCTCGCCCCAGTATTCCTTCATGTAGTTGCCGTTGACCGTGACCAGGTTCGACGGCGATTCGTCAAAGCGGGCGAAGTAGCGGCCCAGCATGACGAAGTCGGCGCCCATGGCCAAAGCCAGCGTGATGTGGTGGTCGTAGACGATGCCGCCGTCGGAGCAGATCGGCACGTAGACGCCCGTTTCCTCGAAGTACTCGTCGCGCGCCTTGGCCACTTCGATCGTCGCCGTGGCCTGGCCGCGGCCGATGCCCTTCTGCTCGCGGGTGATGCAGATGGAACCACCGCCGATGCCGATCTTCACGAAGTCGGCACCCGCTTCGGCCAGGAAGCGGAAGCCGTCGGCGTCGACCACGTTGCCGGCGCCCACCTTGACGGCGTCGCCGTAATGCTCGCGAATCCAGGCGATCGTATCGGCCTGCCAGGCGGAATAGCCTTCGGACGAGTCGATGCACAGGCAATCGACGCCCGCTTCTACCAGAGCGGGCACGCGCTCGGCGTAGTCGCGCGAGTTGATGCCGGCGCCCACCATGTAGCGCTTATGCTCGTCAAGCATTTCGTTGGGGTTGCTCTTATGCGAGTCGTAGTCCTTGCGGAAGACCATGTACATGAGGTTGTCGTTTTCGTCGACCACCGGCAGGGAGTTGAGTTTGTTGTCCCAGATGATGTCGTTGGCCTGCTTCAAGGTGGTGTCGCCCGGAGCCACGATGAGCTTCTCGCGCGGGGTCATGAAGGAGGCGACCTTTTCATCGGTGCCCATGCGGGACAGGCGGTAGTCGCGTTCGGTCACCACGCCGAGCAGCTTGCCGTGCGGGTCGGCGCCTTCGGTCACGGGCATGGTGGAATGGCCCGTTTCGGCCTTGAGCGCAAGCACGTCGCCCAGGGTCATTTCGGGCGACAGGTTCGTGTCGCTCACGACGAAGCCGGCTTTGTAGGCCTTGACGCGGGCGACCATGGCGGCCTCGTCTTCGATCGACTGGCTGCCGTAGATGAAGCTCATGCCGCCTTCGGTGGCGAGCGCCACGGCCATGCCGTCGTCGGAGACGGCCTGCATGATGGCCGACACCATGGGGGTGTTCAGGCTGATCGCGGGTTCTTCGCCCTTCTTGAACTTCACGAGCGGCGTTTTCAGGCTCACGTTTTCAGGCGTGTTCTCGTGGCCGGTGTAGCCGGGGACGAGCAGGTACTCGTTGAAGGTGCGCGAAGGTTCGTCGAAAATAAAGGCCATTGATGCATCCCTTTCAAAGCGACTCGTTGCGACGTATGGCTTTGGTCAACCATTATAAGCGCGAAAACAGGGCGCGTGCACCCTCGACAACATGCACAAAACGCGGTTCGAGCGGGGCGTGCGCACAGAACGGGCGCCCCGCAAGGCGCCCGCAGAATCGATCGGTTTTACGCGTAGGCCAGAAACGCGGTGTAGCACTTCTTGGCTTCGTAGATGTCGGCCTTGCTCGTGACCTCCCAGGGCGCGTGCATCGAGAGCACCGGCACGCCGCAGTCGATGACGTTCATGCCGTATTTGGCCAGGATGTAGGCGATCGTCCCGCCGCCGCCGACGTCGACCTTGCCGAGCTCGGCGGTCTGGAAGGAGACGCCGCCCTTGTCCATGACGGCGCGCACCTTGGCCATGTACTCGGCGTTGGCGTCGTTGCTGCCGCTCTTGCCGCGCGAGCCGGTGAACTTGTTGAAGACCACGCCGCGGCTGAGGAAAGCGGCATTCTTTTCTTCGAAGGCCGAAAGATAGAGCGGGTCGACGCCGGCGCTCACGTCGCTCGAAAGCATGTTCGACGCCGCCAAGGCGCGGCGCAGGGCCAACTCACCCGGCTCGCCGGCCAGGTCCATAACCTCGGCGACCGTGTTTTCGAAGAAGCGGCTCGTCATACCGGTAGCGCCCACGCTGCCGATTTCCTCCTTGTCGACGAGCAGGCACACGGCCGTGCGGTCGAGGTCGTGCGCTTCGAGCTGCGCGACGAGGCTGGGGTAGGCGCACGAACGGTCGTCCTGGCCGTAGCCCAAGATCATGCTGCGGTCGAAGCCCAGCTCGCGGGCGCGGCCGGCGGGCACCACTTCGAGCTCGGCGGACAAGAAGTCCTCTTCGTCGAAGCCGTATTTATCTTGGAAGAGCTTGAGCAGGGCGGCCTTCACCGGCTCCTTGGCGGCCATTTCCTCGATCGAGCCTTCGGCGGCGTTCTTGGCGTCCTCCTTCGACACGGCGAGCGGGCGACCGCCCACGAGCACGTCGAGGTCCTCGCCTTCCACGACCTTGGCGCCCTTCTTCTCGAGCTGCTGGGCACCCAGGTGAATGAGCAGGTCGGTGACGCAGAAGACCGGGTCGGCAGGGTCTTCGCCCACGTTCAGGGCGACCTTCGTGCCGTCTTCCTTCACGACCACGCCGTGGATAGCGAGCGGTAGAGTAACCCACTGGTACTTCTTGATGCCGCCGTAATAGTGGGTGTCGAGCAGGGCGAAATCCTTCGATTCGTAGAGCGGGTTCTGCTTGACGTCCATGCGGGGCGAGTCGATATGGGCGCCCAGGATGTTGAAGCCCTCTTCGAGCGGGGCGGCGCCCAGCTGGACGAGCATGACCGATTTGCCGAAATTGCTCGCGTAGACCTTGTCGCCGGGAGCGAGCGGCTTGCCCTGGGCGCGGGCCTCTTCGAGGCTCACATAGCCCGCCGCGCGAGCGAGCTCGATCGCGCGGGCCGCTGCCTCGCGTTCGGTCTTGCAGGTGCTGATGAAATCGATGTAGTCGCAGGCGAGCGATTCGACCGCTTCATCGTCGGCGGCCGTGTAGGCCTTCCAGGCGTTCTTGCGTTCCATCCTGTTCCTTTCGCTTGAGATGTGTTTGCGCCTATTATCGCCCCACGAGGGCAGGTACGCCGAACTTTCTACCCGTTCGTTACGCAGCGCGGGCGAGGTGCGTCGGGGGCGGTTCTCTTTGGCGCGCGAGCTGTGCCAAAGAGAACCGCCCCCGACATGCCCGCACGATCGTGTACTTAATGGGAATTGTTACTGTTATGTGAATCTCGAAGATAAGGCTGGCGCATCGCCGCCGCCGTGCTTTAATGCGAATAGGCACCGAGGAGAGCCGGAAACACAACTTCCGCGGAGCCGAGATAGCAGACCGCCTGCGGGCGGGTCGCGTTCAGCAGGAACGCGAAACTCAAGGAGGAAACATGGCAAAGAGCAACTTCAACGTCGTCCCGAACCCCACCGCTAAAGCCGGCACCACGCTGGAAAATCTGAAGGCCGCCGTTAACGGCGAAACCGGCGCGACCACCAAGTACGCAGCCTACGCCAAGGCCGCCGAAGAGCAGGGCTTCCCTGCCGTCGCCCGCCTGTTCGCCGCGACCTCCAAGGCAGAGCAGATCCACATCAACCTCGAAGCCGGCCTGATCCGCAAGTCCTTCGAGCCCGATTTCGAAAACCCCACGGCCGAAGCTCCCGAACCGCTGTCGACCGACCTCAACCTGATCGACGCCGCCAAGGGCGAGATCTGGGAGACGAGCGACATGTACCCGCAGTTCATCAAGGCCGCCGAAGCCGAAGGTAACGAAGAGGCCGTGCGCATCTTCACCCGCGCCAAGCTGGCCGAAGGCTTCCATGCCGAGCGCTACATCGACGCCTACAACACGATCGACAAGCCGACCGACGAGCACTACTACGTCTGCCCCGTCTGCGGCTATATCCACAAGGGCAAGACCGAAGACCCCTGCCCCATCTGCGGCGCCAAGGCCTCTGTCTTCCTGGAATTCTAGGACGCACGCCCCACAAGCTAGTTGCCACGAAAAGCGCTCGGTTCGCCGGGCGCTTTTTGCGTGCGCAAGGCCCTGCGCAGGAGGACGGCGACCGCTCCCGCATCCGCCGGGCGAAAGGGCGCCCCCAGGGCCCGGGCAGATGCATATTTCACGACAAAGCGGGCGAATTCGCCCGCTACCCGAACGGCGTCGGCGACGACGGGTAGAATGATGCCTATGGAGAATACGGCGCACGACATACTGACTGACGAACGCGGCGTGAGCATCGTCTTCGCCGTCATTCTCGTCGTCGTCTTGCTCGTGATCGGTGGCATCCTCGTCACGACCGGCTACGCCAACTTCTCGCGCGCGACCAGCGACGTTCCCGCAGAGCAAAACGAGAAAACGGTCGCGAGCGCCGCGACCTTCGTGCAGGGCAAGATGAACGGAGCCACAGTCACCGCCATTGGCGGCAACCCCCCTCAGGGCTTCAAGTCGGTCGATATGCCCTGGATCGAGCACCTGCTGGAGCAGGACGGCGGCACCGTCACCTTGAGCGTTACAGGCAGCAACCTGCCCGCCGGCGCGCTGCAGGACGTCACCGTCAAAGCGGTGCAGAAGGACACCTTCAACTTCCGCATCTACGTCTATACGCCCGACGACAGCGGGACCGCAAACGGCACCGCTATGAAATTCGACGTAACGGTGGATGGCTACCAATATGGCACC
>Ga0214872_100177_pt1 | contig 25137 bp, 28 predicted proteins | sample Stichaenrichm18X_FD_168614 | JGI IMG/M metagenome (GOLD analysis project Ga0214872, IMG submission 168614) | Xylose enriched microbial communities from anaerobic bioreactor in Madison, Wisconsin, United States - 18X | ecosystem: Engineered > Bioreactor > Anaerobic > Unclassified | place: USA... | reverse complement strand
ATAATAGAAGCAGAATGTTGTCCAGATCACATCCATATGTTAGTTCACATACCACCAAAATATTCAGTATCGCAGATAGTCGGATATTTAAAAGGGAAAAGTGCGTTGATGATCTTTGATAAATATGTGAATCTGAAATATAAATATGGAAATAGGCATTTCTGGTGTCGCGGATACTATGTGGATACAGTTGGAAAGAATACAAAGAAAATAGCAGAGTATATACGGACACAATTGGAAGAGGATATAGCAGAGGATCAAATAAATATAAAAGAATATATAGATCCATTTAGTGGGAAGAAAATAAAGTAACCCTTTAGGGTTAGTCGGAAAAGAGTTACAGAAGAAAGAAGTGGAGCGGAGAACTATTTCGAACATCTTAAGATGTTGGTCGGTAACAGGCCCTTATAGGGCTAACACAAACCACCGGCTGAGCCGGTGGTTATGATTTTTAGTGAGAAAGAGAGTTGATGCGATTGTGTCAGATCCTTTTTCGTTCATTCAATCAGAAAATGTGGATGCTAAAGGAAATCGGCGGGAAATGCAATCAAAGAATACATAAAACACAGAAGTATGTTATTTAAAGTTGGTAGACGCTAGGGCAACTGTACATTACAATATACAGATAAATAAGAAATTGTGAACGAAATAACCGGAGGTATCTATGGATATCGCAGAAATTAAAAACCTCACGAAGGAATACCCGACATTTCGTTTAAGCGACGTGTCATTTGCGCTGAAAAAAGGCAGAATTACAGGATTTATCGGCCGTAATGGCGCAGGGAAAACGACCACTATTAAATCGATGCTGAATCTGGTTCATCCGGATACAGGAGAAATTCGTTACTTTGGCATGCCGCTTGCCGGGCATGAAGCAGAGATCAAGCAGCGCATCGGTTATTCCACTGGAAGTGTCAGCTGGTATCCCCGTAAAAAGCTCAGCACCATAGCAGCAGTTTCCAAACGCTTCTACCTGAATTGGGATGACGATGTTTATCAGCATTATATGAAGCAGTTTGGCTTGGATGAGCGGAAGACACCGCTGGAGCTTTCCGAAGGAATGAAAGTTAAATTCACTCTGGTTCTGGCGTTGTCTCATAAAGCAGAAATCCTGATCCTTGATGAGCCGACGAGTGGACTCGATCCGTTCTCAAGGGAAGAACTTCTTGAAATATTTACCATGCTTCGGGACAGTGGTACAGCTGTTTTCTTTTCCACACATATTGTGTCGGACCTTGAAAAATGTGCAGATGACATCCTTTACATTTCCCATGGAAGCATTGTAGCGGCAAAGCTAAAACAGGCCTTCCGCGATGCATATTCCCAAGCAGGTGAGACATTGGAAGACACCATTTTGAGAATGGAAAAGGGGGCAGCTCATGCGTGATATTCTTAGAAAAGAGATGACACTCAGCGCATCACCGGTGACGTATTTCTTTATTGTATTCGGACTGATGTTTTTCCTTCCGGGTTATCCTGTACTGTGCAGCGTATTTTTTGTGACGCTTGGCATCTTCAAGACTTTTCAGAATGCGAGGGAGGCAAATGATTTAGTGTTCTCTGCGCTGCTTCCCATTGCGAAAAAAGATGTTGTAAAGGGAAAGTATCTTTTTACCTGCATGATTGAACTGGTCAGTTTTGCAGTTATGTCAGCTGTAGTTTTGTTGAGAATGACGGTGTTGAAGGACCTTGCGGTATACCGAGAGAATGCCCTGATGAATGCGAATTTGTTCGCACTTGGGGCGGGGCTGTTTCTCTTTGGGCTGTTCAATCTGATTTTTTTGGGCGGCTTTTTCCGAACAGCGTATAAGTTTGTCTCTTTTATCAGATATATCGTCGCGGCCTTCGCAGCGGTTATTTTTTTTGAAGCTGTGCATTATGTGCCGGGATTAGGCGCAGTGAATGCATTTGGCTTCGCACATCTCAGCCTTCAGCTCGGATTGTTAATCATTGGCGCTTTGAGCTATCTAGTATTTACAATGGTGTCATATCGATATGCCTGCCGTAGTTTCGAAAAAATAGATCTGTGAGGAGATAAGTCATGCTGAAAGATAATCTTGTTTTGCTTCGGAAAATGCATGGGTATTCGCAGGAGGCACTGTCTGAGAAAATTGGAATTTCCCGTCAGGCCTATGCCAAATGGGAAAGTGGCATCACGATGCCGGACATTGAGAAATGCAGGCTTCTGGCAGACATTTATGGGGTGTCTATAGATAGTCTGGTTTGCAACGAAGAACCCGAGGGACTGGGTGTATCGATCCCTCCCGCGCCAAAAGGGAAAAACATTTGGGGCTCTGTTACGATCTCTGATCGAGGACAGATCGTTATTCCAAAAGCGGCGAGAGAAAAATTTGGCTTGACCGGAGGACAGCGGTTGATTATTGTCAGTGATGAGATCGGGATCGCTTTAATCCCGGCAGAAGCCTTTGAAGAAGGAATAAAACATTTTTTGGAATCAGCAAAGAAGCCTGTTTGAACAGATTCGGTATAAATGTGTCTTGAATAAGCGGCTGGTAAAATAACGAAGCAGTGGCGTTGATAACATCAGTTCGTATACCCTGTAGAAACAGGGTAGCTGAAATCAAACAGAATCAAATCCTATCATAGAGTTTAATTCGAACGGGTGAAAATCAGTATTTCATTTTCGAATTCGAATCAAAACACAAATCCCTGTAAGTCTTAAATGGCCAAGGCTTACAGGGATTTTTTTATGGAGTAATGAGCTTCGTTAAGTATGCAAAAGCATACTTAACAATAAATCACCCGCTATGCGGGTGGAGAAAAAATGTTATACAAAAAATCATCTCCTTCGTATAATGAGATTGTTCAAGTCACAAAATAACGAAGGAGATGAATAAAATGGCTAATAGATATAATAGCCTAGCGCATACGAAGTGGTTATGTAAGTATCACATCGTATTCACCCCAAAGTATAGACGAAAAGCTATTTACAATTAATATCGAAAAGATTTAAAAGAAATAATAAAAACATTGTGTAAATATAAAGGCGTGGAGATTATTGAGGGCCATCTAATGCCTGATCATGTACATATTCTTGTAAGTATTCCGCCCAAGATGAGTGTGTCATCGTTTATGGGATATTTGAAGGGAAAAAGCGCCTTGATGATGTTTGATCGACATGCAAATATGAAGTATAAATTTGGGAATCGACATTTTTGGTCAGTAGGATATTATGTCAGCACAGTGGGATTGAATGAATCAACAATACGGAAATATATCAGAGATCAAGAAAAAGCCGATCTTGCTGCAGATCGTTTGAGTGTCAAAGAGTATGAAGACCCGTTTAAATAGGAGAACCCCAGAATGGGGTTAATGTCAAAGTAACAAAAGCAATAGTGGCTTGAACGAAGAGAAAGCCAGCCAGCGCCTTGAGACGCCGGCTGGTATTAAAGGCTTATAGCCTTAGAGCGAGCCACCCGTTTTACGGGTGGTCGCGACTGTCTTTATCTTTATTTGTCGGATTGGAGGTGGTCTTTGAAAGCGTCAACAAGAGCGTCGCTAAGTTCCTGCGAGGGAACTTTCGCCCAAAGTTGCGTGGTGTCATATTTCGGGTAGTAATAACGCCATCGGTCATATTCTTCTCTGCTGATTTCCTCGGAAGATAACTTGTCCGCCTGTTCTTTCCAAGCACAGAGCATTTTCAGTAGCTCGGCGGCGTCCTTGCCTTTGTCCTTGTTGACTTTTAAGCAGACCTCTCCGTCTGCTTCGCTGACGGTCAGACCGTAAATATCTTCAAGGGTAAATAAGGTGTGCATAAGTCCGATGTAGCTGTCAATGTCGGGAACAGAGAGAGCCTGTGGGGAAACATCAAGCACCTGCGCCAATGCCGCCGTTAAGTCTGCTTTCGGTGTGCGTGTGCCTGTTTCGTACTGAGCCAAACGCACATCAGCGGACTTTTCGGGAAAACCGACAGCCGTACCGAGATATTTCTGCGTCATACCACGCAGAAGCCTAAAAAAATGTATTCTTTCGCCAATAGCCATAGTGTTTCACTCCTTGCCTTATGTATCTGCAAGTAGTATAGCATATAAGTTTAGGAATTGTACGGAGCAGGAAAGGAGAGTAAATAATGCCAGTATTCAAAAATGAGGACAACGGCACTTGGTATGTAATGGCGAGATATGTGAACTGGAAAGGCGAACGCAAGCAGAAATGCAAGCGGGGTTTCGCCACAAAGAAAGAAGCGCAGGAATGGGAACGAATGTTTCAGTTACAAAACTCGTCTGACCTTGATATGAGTTTTGAAGCCTTTACGGAACTGTATATTAACGATGTGAAAAACCGTCTGAAGGAAAATACTTGGCTGACAAAGGAGCATATCATTCGCACGAAGATACTGCCCTACTTTGGCAAACTGAAAATCAGCGAGATTTCCACAAAAGAGATTATCACTTGGCAGAATGAAATGCTTGCTTACCGTGACGAGAAGAAAAAACCGTATTCACAAACCTATCTGAAAACGCTGCACAATCAGTTGTCAGCCATATTCAATCACGCTGTACGCTATTATGAATTGCGGTCAAATCCTGCGGCAAAGGTGGGAAATATGGGAAGCGAGGAACACAAGGAAATGCTGTTCTGGACGAGAGAAGAATATAAGAAATTTGCCGATGAGATGATGGATAAGCCAGTTTCCTTTTACGCCTTTGAAATGCTGTATTGGTGCGGTATCCGTGAAGGCGAATTATTAGCCTTGACCGCCTCCGATTTTGATTTTGACAAGGGAACGGTAACGATTAGTAAATCCTATCAGCGTTTACACGGAGAAGATGTGATTACTACACCGAAAACAAAAAAGAGCAACCGAATAATCAAAATGCCGCAGTTTCTCTGTGAGGAAATACAGGAATATATCGGTATGCTTTACGGTCTGAAAAAGAAAGACCGCATTTTCACGGTAACAAAAAGCTATCTTCATCACGAGATGGACAGAGGGGCGAAAGCCGCAGGCGTGAAGCGTATCCGCATTCACGACTTGAGACACAGCCATATCAGTTTACTGATTGATATGGGATTTTCGGCGGTGGCGATTGCAGACCGTGTAGGACATGAAAGTATTGAAATCACTTATCAGTACGCCCACCTGTTCCCGTCTAAACAGACGGAAATGGCAGAGCGATTAGACGATTTAGGGAAAGGAGATTTTTAATATGTCAGCGAAAAACAGGGACAACAAAAACCGTTGGAGAAATATCACGGTAGGGTTTCGGGTATCGCCCGAAGAAAGCGAGCAGATAGACAGGGCAGTACGACTTTCGGGGCTTACCAAGCAGGACTATATCACAAGACGGCTCTTATGCCAAGATGTGGTTGTGCAGGGCAATCCGAGAGTGTATAAGGCACTCCGTAATGAGCTTGCTGCCGTCCTTGCGGAATTACAGAGGATTGAAGCAGGAAACGGTATTGATGATGAATTGCTTGACACAATCGAATTGATTGCCGTTATTCTCGGCGGGCTGAAAGGAGAAGATGGGAATGGAGAATAAAAAAGAAATGACTGCCCTTGATGTATCTGCGGCAACAGATACGGAGCAGCCAATTTCAAAATGTACTGACAATAGTATATCCGAAAAAGCAGGAAAAATCAACGACCTTGAAACAATTTCTATGACAGAGCTTTACGACACCGTATATCCAAGCAAGCCGCCGCTGATTGACGGCTTGCTCTATACTGGCACTTATCTCTTTGTCGGTGCGCCGAAGCTCGGCAAAAGTTACCTGATGGCGCAGCTTGCCTATCATATCAGCACAGGCACACCGCTATGGGATTATACCGTCCGAAAAGGAACGGTGCTGTATCTTGCTCTTGAAGATGATTACCGACGCTTGCAGGAACGGCTATACCGAATGTTCGGAACAGACAGCACAGACAATCTTTTCTTCTCTGTTTCAGCCGACAGTCTCGGTAATGGATTGGACGCTCAGTTACAGCGGTTTATGCAGGAACACACCGATACAAGCCTGATTATCATTGACACGCTCCAAAAGGTCAGAGAAGTCGGCGGGGATAATTACAGCTACGCAAACGATTATGAAATCATCACACGGCTGAAACAGTTTGCCGATAAGTACGGCATTTGTATTCTGCTTGTTCATCACACGAGGAAGCAAACAGCGGATGATAAATTTAATATGATTTCGGGAACGACAGGCTTGCTCGGTGCGGCGGAGGGGGCGTTTCTTCTGCAAAAAGAGAAACGCACAAGCAACGCCGCCACGCTTGAAGTATCGGGCAGAGATCAGCAAGACCAAAAGCTGTACCTCAATCGCAATACCGAAACTTTGCTGTGGGAGCTGGAACGGACAGAAACGGAGCTTTGGAAAGAACCGCCCGAACCTTTGCTTGAAAAGATAGCGCAATTGCTTTCTTCGGGCAGTAATGAATGGACGGGGACGCCTACGGAGCTTTGCTCTATTCTTCAGCTTGATATTCAGCCTAACGCTCTCACACGAAAGCTGAATATCAATGCGGGGCGTTTGCTAAATGAGTATAAGATTTTCTATGAGAACAGCCGCAGTCGAAGTGAGCGAAAAGTAAAGCTATCCCGATTGGAGCAGGCGTGACGATATGTGACGGTGTGACGATGATTTTAGGGGCGGGTGCGGTATCAAAAATACCGTCACCATCGTCACACACCGTCACAAAAGTTTAGACGGGGTTGTAAGGGTGTCCTTTTCAAAGGACAGCCCTTACCTCTCGGAGAGCGCAAAACCTGCTTGCAGGTTGCATTTTTGTTGGCGAAGCTGACAAAAGTGCTTTTGCGTTACTCTTGGCAAGAGTAACAGAACCACTAACCGAAAAGAAAGGGCGTGATAAAATGCAAAGAACAATTAGTGCAATGGTCGGAAAGGGCTCGATCAATCACAACAGCCGAAAGTTTACAGCAGAGAATATTGCTCCAGAGCGCACCCACTTGAATATAGATTATTGCAATGAGAACATCGAAAAAGTATATCACAAACTATTTGATGAAGCTCTGAAACGATACAATGATAAGCAGACAAGGGCAGACCGAAAGATAGAAAACTATTACGACAAAATCCGTACAGGCAAACAGGAAAAGCCGTTTCACGAACTGATTTTACAGATTGGCGATAAAGATAATATGAGTGCAGAAAGCGAAAACGGACAGCTTGCAAAGCAGATTTTGGATGAGTATTACAAGGGTTTTCGAGAGAGAAATCCAAACTTATATGTGTTCTCTGTTCATCTGCATATGGATGAAGCAACACCGCATATTCACATTGACTTTGTACCGTTTACAACAGGTAGCAAGCGAGGTTTAGATACAAGAGTGTCGCTAAAACAGGCTCTTGTGGCGCAGGGATTTAAGGGCGGTACTCGTGGCGATACGGAATGGTCGCAATGGGTACTTTCTGAAAAAGAACAGCTTGCCGCCGTTATGGAACGGTACGGAATTGAGTGGGAGCAGAAAGGCACACACGATAAGCATTTGTCCGTTCTTGATTACAAAAAGCAGGAACGGGAAAAAGAAATATCGGCTCTTGACAGTCAGATTGCCGAGAAAACCGATGTGGTGAAATCTCTTTCAGACCGAGTGCAGAATTTTGATGACGGTATTGAGCGATTGCAGGCAATAAGCGATAGCTTAGATACTGCACCTGAATATAATCTACCCGAACCATCGGGGTTAATGACAGCCAAAACCTATAAAACAAAGTTCGCCGAGCCGCTTATCAAGAGGTTAAAATCGCTTATTAAAACCGTATTTGCCCGATGTTTTGAAGCGTGGGACAGTTATCACAGGCTGAACGCAACAAACGCAAGTCTGTATCGTGAAAACCAAGTGTTGAGCAGAAAAAACAGCAGTCTTAACGCTGAAAATGCTGAACTGAAGGAGCAAAACAGGGATTATAAACTACTCCGTAAGGTATTCGGCAGCAAGCAAATTGATGGACTTTTAGAGCAAGCCAAACAGTCTAAACAGCATGATAAACGCTTTAGAGATAATCAAAATGAAAGGTAGGGATACACAATGACAAAGACGATTTTTGAAGAAATGGGCGGCACTTATATACGGGTTGGAGATTATTTTCTCCCCGATTTGAAACTACCCGAAACAGAAACACAATCTATCGGCATATGGGGACAGCGGCATAAACGCTACTTGAAAGAGCATAAACGGCTGTTTTATTCTAATTTGTTGACAAGCGGAAAACTGAACAGTTACCTTGCTGATATTGACCGACAGGCAGAGGAAATGTTTTCTCGGCTGGTAAAACAGATGGCAGAATGTGAGGGTGTGACAGAACAGCTAAAGGCAGAAAATCAGCTTGAATGGGTCGGGAAAATGAATAATATTCGTAGCAGAGCAGTAGAGATTATAGATGTAGAATTGATTTGTGTTTAGGAGGACAAAGCGGCAGATATAATGTTAAAAGTAGTTGCGTGCGCACGCATATTGATGTATAATACGTTCTGATTGGAGGTATATATCTATGCAACTATTAAAATGGCTTTCCGTAACAGACCGATTTTACAAAATCTATTTGGACAAGCAACTTGCCCCTTATGGAATCAACAACAGTCAATATATGTTCTTAATCAAAATCTGTCGTTCGCCCGGTATTCTACAAGATTCTTTGTTGAATATGTTCTATGTTCATCCAAGCAATATTGTACGGACAGTTGCGACATTGGAAAAGCAGGGAATGATTACACGTTCTCCCAATGATAAGGATAAGCGGACATATAAATTGTATCCTACAGAAAGAGCATTGTCTATTATTGACGAGATACAGATGATATGCGAAAAGACAGAAGCTCTTTTATTGCAGGGTATGAGCGAATCCGAGCAGAACCTTTTTATGGATTTCTTAATACAGGCGGGCAGAAATATCACATCGGAACTCCATATAGAGAGAAAGGGGGAGGAGTTCAATGACTGAAAATCCTCTGGGCTATGAAAAAATTTCAAAGCTGTTGAAAAATTTTGCTGTTCCCAGTATTGTGGCGTCTCTTGTCGGCTCAATCTACAATATTGTGGATCAGATTTTTATTGGTCAAGGGGTCGGTTATTTGGGAAATGCAGCAACCAATGTTGCCTACCCGTTTTCTACCATCTGCCTTGCCATTGCACTACTGGTCGGAATTGGCAGTGCTTCCCTTGTTTCCCTCTGTCTTGGACGCAAAGAGCCGAAAGCTGCCGCCAAAGCAGCGGGAAATGGTATTGTTCTGATGGGAATTTTCGGAATTATTTATTTGCTGGTTGGAGAAACTTTTCTGTCTTTGCTCCTAAAGGCATTTGGGGCAACGACAGATGTATTTCCATATGCAAAGCAGTATGCCAGCATAACATTGATTGGAATGCCGTTTCTCATTGTAACGAATGGTATGAGCAATTTGATTCGAGCAGATGGAAAACCAAAGTATTCAATGGTCTGCATGGTTGTGGGAGCTATTATCAATACCATTCTTGACCCCATTTTTATTTTTGTTTGCGATTGGGGAATTGCCGGCGCAGCTTGGGCAACAGTTATTGGACAAATTTTTTCCTTCATACTCGCACTCCGTTATCTATGGCGTTTCCAAACAATCCATTTTGAAAAAGAGTCGTTTTTATTGGACATCAAAGAAAGCATGAAAATTTGCAACATGGGAATCAGCAGCAGCTCAAACCAGATTGCAGTTACCGTGATTCAAATCATTCAGTACAATTCGTTGACTTATTACGGCGCATTAACAAAATATGGAACAGATATTCCCTTAGCTGCTTGCGGAATCGTTATGAAAACAAATGCCATAATCCTTGCGATTGTTGTAGGAATCTCGCAAGGGATGCAGCCGATTATCGGCTTCAACTATGGGGCAAGGCAATACCATCGTGTACGGGAGGCTTACCTGCTTGCGGTAAAATGGAACCTTGTTGTTTCCACTATTGCTTTCATCGCATTTCAATTTTTCCCGCAATCTATCATTTCGCTATTCGGAGACGGGGACGAGCTGTATTTTGAATTTGCTGTTTTGTTCATGCGTACCTATCTTTTCATGGTGTTGGTAAATGGTGTGCAGTTGCTTTCTTCCAGCTTTTTTACCGCAATAGGAAAATCGTTAAGAGGTGCTCTGTTGGCATTAACAAGGCAGACCTTTTTCTTGATTCCGCTTACCCTGCTGCTCCCGCTTCGTTTCGGAATTATGGGAGTATTGCTAGCGGGGCCTGTTGCTGATTTTTCAGCGTTTGTGCTATCTGTTGTACTGGTCGGTATAGAATTTAAAAAACAAAAAAAACTCGCTTATAATTTAAGCCATAGCATATAACTATTATCCACAGCTACTGAGCAAGTGTTATCAATACCGATAACAAAATGATAACATTAGCTTATATAGGCAGGATAATATGGATATATCAAATAATCAAAGGATTTACATACTCGGCAGAGAATAATTTCTAAACAAAATCAGTTAGGAAAAGTCGAGTTGGAATAAAAATAAATCCCTGTTCGTCTTGAATGTCAAGACGGCAGGGATTTTTTAATTCATCAAGGTTCACATCAGTCGTTTTCGATGTCGATGTCGCCGGTGTTGGTGTGGGCGGTGATGGTCTTGTCACCGCTGCCGACGCGGATGGTGCCGGCGTTGTATTCGCGCTCGCCGATATCGATGTCGCCGGTGTTGGTTTTGGCAGAGCGGGACTTATGTACGGCAGGGAGATTATTATCTCCCTTGCCTCTCACTGCCCGAAGAAGAACAGAAGCCAGTGGGCATTTGGGGACAAAGGCATTTGCGTTACCTCAAACAGCACCGCAAGATACTTTACACCAATCTGCTCACAAGCGGCAAGTTGAACAGTTATCTTGCGGATATTGACGAGCAGGCAGAGGAAATGTTTTCCCGGCTGGTAAAACAACTGGCGGAAAAAGAAAATGTAACGGAAAAGCTCAAAGCTGAAAAGCAAATGCTGTGGGTGCAGAAGATGAATAATATTCGTAATAGAGCAATGGAGGTTGTGAATAAAAATTTTATTTGTATATAAATCATAAGTAGTGTCAAAGAGTATACACTTTCTTTCTGGTAGAGTTATTTTCAGCAAATTCATTGAAATATTCATATTTTTATAATATCATAAAAATATAAATATGATTTTTCTGGAGTGAAAAATATGGCAGATTGGAATTCGGTACAATATGAAAAATTTATAAAACAGCGTTCTCAGCCAGCAAAAGATTTAGCTATGCGAATTGCTCATTATTTACCTAAAACTGTGATAGATATTGGTTGTGGTCCTGGAAATAGTACAAAAATATTAAAAGAAATATTCCCAACCTCAAAGCTTCTTGGTATCGATACTTCCCCTAATATGATTGCTAAAGCTAAAGAAGATAATCCCGACATTGACTTTTGCGTTTGTAATGCATTATCAATTGAAGGAAAGTTTGATGTTATTTATTCCAATGCTTGTTTTCATTGGATACCGAATCATAAGACTTTTTTGCCCGCGTTGATGGAAAAAGTAAATCCAAACGGTTGTCTGGCAGTGCAAATGCCATATAACAATGATGAACCGCTATACCGTATTATAAACGAAGTGGTATCAGAACCTAAATGGGGATTTGATTGTGCAAAACTCGAAAATAATATAACACTTGATGCTAAAGAATATTATGAAATACTTTCAGAATGTTCATCCTCTTTCGATGTATGGGAAACGAAGTACTACCACAGTATGCCTGATCATATGGCCCTTGTTGAATGGGTAAGAAGTGCAAAACTTCGCCCGTATCTTGATTTTTTGGGAGAAGAAATGGGAAAAGAACTTGAAGAAGAAATATTGAAAAGGGTAAAAGAACAATATCCCATCCAATTTGATGGTAATATTTTATTCGGGTTTCGCAGATTGTTTTTAACAGCGAAAAAATAAGAGAATTGTAATTTAAGAAATACATTTGACAAAAACAATCCGGTGGCAGTTATTCTTTCTTCGCAACCATCGGTTTTATCACATCTGATAAGATATTGATAAATTCTCGTCGTACAGGCAGTATAATATGGATTATCAGAATAATATGAAAACCACATCACACAATTTATAAACAAAAAGCGTTAAGTTGTGGTTTTCGGCAACGAGTTGGAATAAAAATAAATCCCTGTTCGTCTTGACATTCAAGACGGCAGGGATTTTTTAATTCATCAACATCAGTCGTTTTCGATGTCGATGTCGCCGGTGTTGGTGTGGGCGGTGATGGTCTTGTCACCGCTGCCGACGCGGATGGTGCCGGCGTTGTATTCGCGCTCGCCGATATCGATGTCGCCGGTGTCGGTTTTGGCGGAGATGGTGTAGCGGGCGAGGCTGTCGGCCGGGGCGGCCGAGATGTCGCCGTTGTCGGCGGTCAGCTCAGCGGTGGTAAAGGCCGTACTTTCGAGGTCGATATCCCCGTTTGAAGTCGTGGCCTTCAGGGTGGTCCCGTCACAGGCGTCGAGGTCGATATCGCCGTTTTGGCTCTCGAGGGTCAGGGTCCTGAAGGTTTGGGCGGGCTCGACGGTGATGTCGCCGTTATCAGCGGCCAGGGTGAGGGTTTTGAGTTCAGCGCGCCCCCTCGGAATCGTGAGCGTCAGCTCGGCGTCTTGATGGGCGCCGACGGCGGTCTTCGCCGCTTTGGCAGTGAGCTTTCCGTCTGTGACGGTGAGGGTGGGGCAGGTGCCCTTTGGCCCGCGGTAGACCATGGCAAAGCCGTCGCCGTCTTGGAGGGTGATGTCCGTGTTGTCGAGGTGGATATCGGCGCGGTCAAAGGTGTCGAGCTTTTTGCGGACGGTGGTCTGGTGGGCTTTAGTCCAAGGGAAGGCGAAATTGTCCTCGTCCGAGTCGGGGGACAGATGCCCGGCCCCCAGATGTTGCCCGGCGCCAAAGGCGATGACGGCCAAGGCGACGGCGGCAATCAGAATCAGGCAGAGGCTGCGCTTGTTTTTCATTGCGGTTCTCCTTTCGCGTTAAAAATGGATTCGAGCAGTTTTCGGACGGCGACCCGCCTTTCTCATGTTGCGTCAAGATACATGGTCTGACGTATTATGCCTGTCGTCGTATGCTGTTGCGATTAATATACGACGGCAGGCAAAGGATGTCAAGGGGAAGTTAATCATCATCATCGATGCAATCGTAAAAGCGAAAATACAACCGAAAAACAGTCGTAAAGCAATCGCAAATTTTTGTGATTGTTTTTTAATTGCTTATTCATTATAATAATCGAAAAAGATGCGATATGAGGAGGGGCCATGCGGGAATCGAAAACATTGGAGTTTAAATCGCGTATTTCCAATACATTTTTAAAAACAATCAGCGCTTTTGCCAATTACGGCGGCGGAAGCGTAATTTTCGGCGTCAATGATGACGGGACCGTTTGCGGTCTTAATAATCCGGAGCAGGCATGCCTGGATATTGAAAATAAGATCAACGATACGATTCACCCTCAGCCGACGTATGCACTCAGTGTACAGCCGAATGAAAGAACGGTGACGCTTTCTGTAGAACCGGGCATCAGCCCTCCTTATCTTTACAAGGGGAAAGCGTACCGCAGAAATGATTTGGCGACGATTGAGGTTGACGCCCTTGAGCTGACGCGGTTGATCTTAAAAGGAAGGCACATGCACTTTGAACAATTGCCGGCAAATCGGCAGGATTTAACCTTTAACGTGCTGCAAATGGCCGCGGTCCGGGAAATCGGCATCGCGGAAATCAACCAAGACATTCTAAAAACATTGAATCTTTATAGCGACACAGAGGGATACAATCACGCGGCGGAGCTGCTGGCGGATGTGAACGGATTCCCCGGTATCGATATCGCGCGTTTCGGCGAATCGATCAGCATCATATTGAAACGGGAAATGATTGAAAACCGTTCGATTTTGACAGAATTGGATGAAACGGTAAAAATATTCCGGGATTTTTACCGGTATGAAGCCATCCAGGGGATGGAACGAAAGGTAATTGAGAGAATTCCGGAGGAAGCCTTTCGGGAAACCATCGCGAACGCGTTGATTCACCGCACTTGGGATGTTGACGCGCAAATCCGCGTGATGATGTACGATGACAGGATCGAAGTGACTTCACCCGGCGGGCTGCCGAGCGGCATATCTGAGGAAGAGTATCTGAACGGCAGTGTCTCCGTGCTGCGCAATCCAATTATCGGCAATGTATTTTACCGGCTGCATATCGTTGAAATTTTGGGAACAGGCGTGCTCAGAATCAAAGAAGCGTATCGCGGCAGCGACAAAAAGCCGGCTTTTGAAATTTTCGAAAATTCGATAAAGGTCACGCTCCCCATTGTCGACCGCCAGGATTTAACCGATGATGAGTTGATGGTGCTGGGTGTCCTCAGCCAGAATTTGCCGAAATCGATCGGCGAAATCACAGACGCGCTGCCCTTTGGGCGGTCCAAAACGACAAAGCTGCTGAAGGATCTTGCATCTAAGCATTATGTGACCATTTCAGGCAGGGGCAGGGGAACAAAATACTCAAAGTGATGCCAATTTTTGCGAGCAGCAAATCAAAAAAGTGCATTGGATCAAAATCATCGTGTAACTGCAAAGACTTGCAGCGTTTTGATGCGATGAAAATCTAATGCGCTTTTTTTGGTGTACTCAGCGGGTGAAAAATCTTTGAAAATATTGAAAGGTTTTCAAAAATATAATATCATTAATTTAAAGAATGGTTAGGAGGCTACGCTATGTTTGGAAAAGGAAAAGAAGAAAAAAGAGAAGTCAAACGCAATCAGAAAGCGACGAGAAAAGAGTTAAAAGCGCAAAAAGCACACGAAAAAAATGTGCAAAAAGCTGAAGCGCACAAAATAAAGGAACAAAGAAAGGAAGCCAAAAAACAAGCTAAATTAGAGAAGAAGGCTGCAAAGAACAAGCAGAAGTTGGAGAGAAAGGGAGAGATTCTTCCAAATGGTCAAAATTTTGAACCGGATCAAAACAAAAAGGCGGGATCATATTTGCAGATCGATTCAATTCATGGGTATATGCGAATTAAGACGGGGATCTCTAAATATGAACTCCGCCAAACCAGTGATTTGTTAGAATGCAAAGTATTCGAAAGAGACATCAAGGAGGATGGCTCGCCTGTAAGCGCTGGAAAGGCCGCAGCTGGAGCCATACTTTTTGGACCTGCTGGCGCTATCGTTGGCGGGATGATGGGGAAGAAAGGAAAAGATTTTTGTCAAAGTCTGATGGTTAGGCTTCGATTTAAATCAACTCCTGAATATCAACAAATTAGACTCATTGAAACGAAAACAAAACTTGGTTCGACAATCTATCGTTTAAGTTACCAAATAGCCAAAAGAATACAGGAGATTTGTAATGAAATCATTTTAAGCAACGGTATTGTGACGAAACCAGAAGAGCCAGCGCTTTCCGATACACCAGAGCTATCATCACAGAATTATTCAGTCGCGGATGAAATCGCGAAATTCAAAGCGTTACTCGACGACGGTGCCATTACACAAGAAGAATACGACGCAAAAAAGAAGCAATTGTTGGGATTATAAAAAGTCAGCTGTGTGGCTTGCATCTGTGTTATTTCTATTCATAGAATCGTTGAATAAATTTAGAGAGGCGGCAATGTCGATCGAATGAATAAAAGAGAAAAAATTTATAACGCGGTCATTTGTTTATTGGCGATTGTATCAGTCGCATTAGCGATAGATGATCTGTGGAGAGGGCTGCCACCTGCGGCTAAAATATGTGACCTCATCATTTATCTGATTTTTGTCGTAGATTACGTAGTCCGCATCGCAGTGGCGAAGGATAAGAGACAGTTTTTAAGTCAAATATTTTCGATTTGATTGCTATATTTCCCTTTAATTCATTGTTCCGTGTTTTTCGTATTTTGAAAATAGCCAGATTGGCACGTCTTGCAAAAATGTCGAAAGCGGTTAAAGTGGTCCGATTCACATCATTATCAGCGAGAGGCGCCCGTGGGATTGAACACTTAAAAGAATTTGTCGATACCAATGGATTAAAGTATATGATTTTTTTAGCCCTTGCATCCATTGGTGGTGCGTCGATTGGAATGATGTATTTTGAAAAGATGTCATTTCTAGATGCACTCTGGTGGTCTTTTGTCACGGCAACGACTGTGGGATATGGGGATCTTTCACCGGTCACAACAGCGGGTAGAGTGATTGCAGCGCTATTGATGATCGTGGGGATCGGCTTGATCAGTAGTCTGACCAGTGCAATCACTTCTTTTTTTATGTCGAAACATGGCGAAAAAGAAGCGGTACACAATGATCGAATCGATATGGTTATGCTGCTTTATAATGAACTGTCATCTAAGGAAAAGGAAGAATTTAAAAATCAAATCATGCATTAATTTTGAAAAATTAAAACGTGTTGCCCTAACAACGTACCGCGCAGGCAAAATATGATAAGCTTAATTTATAGTCAGCGTGTGCTGAATTAATTTTAATCGTTCGAAAAAATTAACGGAACACCAGCGCGAAAGAAGGGAATACAATGACAGTAGAGGAAATCGTGGAAAAACTGAAGGCAGATGAAAGAAATCAAGCCTACACCAAGCGGGGCGTGCCGCCGGTATTTCAAATCAGCTCAAACGCCAAGATTCTGCTCATCGGGCAGGCGCCGGGAAGAAAGGTCGAGGAAACCAGAATTCCGTTTAACGACAAGTCTGGCGAAAAGCTGATCCGCTGGATGGGTATCGACCGGGAGACGTTCTACTCCTCGAAAATTGCGATTATGCCGATGGATTTTTACTATCCGGGCAAGGGCAAGTCCGGCGATCTGCCGCCTCGGAAATTTATCGCGCAGACCTATCATCCTCAGATTCTGCGTATGATGCCGGACGTCGAGATGACCATTTTGATCGGCAAGTACGCGGTGGATTATTATCTTAAAGGGAAGAAGAAAAGAAATCTGACAGAAACCGTCGCGGCTTACAAGGCATATCTGCCGGAATATTTCCCAATTGTGCATCCGAGTCCGCTGAATTTCAGATGGCAGCGCAAAAATCCGTGGTTTGAGGAACAGGTGGTGCCGGCACTTCAGCAGCGCGTCCACGATATTTTGAGTTGATTTATCGGTGTGATTCAAATAAAATACAATTAAACAAATCACGAAAGGTGGGATAAACATGCCAGCATGCAGAATGATTCACGAAATGATCCGCGTTTACGATTTAGATCGTTCACTTAAATTTTACGATGATGCCCTCGGAATGAAGGAAGTCCGCCGCAAAGATAAGCCGGAAGGAAAATTCACTTTGGTTTATCTGTCGGATGGTCAGTCGGATTTCGAGCTGGAATTGACGTACAATTACGATCCGGCACAGCCCTACGATCTCGGCACCGGCTACGGCCACATTGCGGTGGAGGTCGACAATCTGGAAGCGGCCCACGCCGAACATCAGGCGAAGGGCTACAAGGTTGGTCCGCTCAAGGGGCTCGGCGCGACGAAGGATTATTATTTCCTGACCGATCCGGACGGCTACCAGATCGAAGTCATGCGGAAAAAATAATCCAGAATGATGCGGGGCTGCCTTCGGGCAGTCTTTTTTTGTGCGCCATGTAAATCTCAGACAGCAAAACCGCCGCCCCCCAAGACACGTGAGGGCGGCGATTGTTGAGAGACAGGCGCCTTACCAGATGTGCATGACGTGCTGCATCAGCAGGCTGACAACGGTGATGCCGGCCCAGCAGCAGGCGCCCAGAACGATGGGCCTGCCGCCGGATTTGATGAGTTTGACGACGTTACTGTTGAGGCCGATGGCAGCCATGGCCACAATGATCATGAACTTCGACAGTTCCTTCAGCGGCGCGAAGGCTGCGGCAGGGACGCCGAAATGGATGCAGACGGTGGTGATGACAGCGGCGAGGACAAAATAAAGGATGAACATCGGGAAGGCCCGGCGGAAGCTGAACCCGCCGCTTTCCCCGCGGTCGTTCTTTTCAGCCCGGGCCTGCACCATGGCGAGGACCAGGGTGATCGGAATGATGGCGAGGGTCCGGGTCAGCTTAACCGTCACGGCCTTGTCGAGGGTCTGCGTGCCGAGGTGCCACATGCTGTCCCAGGTCGCCGCCGCCGCTGTGACTGATGAGGTGTCGTTGACAGCGGTGCCGGCGAAAATGCCGAAGGGACCGCCGCTGGTGGTGGAGAAGCCCAGGGCGTGGCCAAGCATCAGAAAGAAAATGGCCGCCAGGACGTTAAAGAAAAAGATGACCGAAATGGACTGAGCGACCTCGTTGTCATCGGCGTGGATCACAGGTGCGGTTGCGGCAATGGCCGAGCCGCCGCAGATCGAGCTGCCGACGCCGATCAAGATGGACGTCTTTCCCGGTATGTGCAGGGCTTTTTGCAAAAGCCAGGCGAGAATCAGCGAGGTGGAAATCGTGCAGACGATGATCGGCAGCGACTGACGGCCGGTCTGCAGAATGACGCCTAAATCCATCCCGAATCCGAGGAGGACGACGGCCGCCTGAAGAATGTATTTCGAGGTCCAGTGAACGCCCGGATCACAGACGCCCTTGTCATTCCAGAACAAGGTGATGACCATACCGGCCAGAATGGCAATGACGGCGCCGCCGACGACAGGGAAAACCTTCCCGAGCAGCCAGGCTGGAATGGCGATGGCGAAGCAAACGCCCAGTCCCGGACCAAAATTTTTCAAATATGATTTCATGATTATCCTCCCTAAACGCAACAAGTTTTGAATTTCCTAAAGGCATGTGCTAGTATAAAGAAACATAACCAAAATGTAAAATGATGAATTTTTATAAAACAATAAGAAAAAATTATTGATGAGAGGAATGGCATGCTTGATTTTCGCGTTCAAACCTTTTTAGCGGTCTGCCGGACATTGAATTACACCAAGGCGGCTGAGATATTGCACATTACTCAGCCCGCCGTCTCCCAGCACATTCATTTTCTGGAGGATCATTACGGCGTCAAGCTCTTTCATTACGAGAAGAAGACCCTGACCCTCACCCCCCAGGGGAAAATTCTCCGGGCGCGGCTGCTGGTGCAGAAAAATGACGACGCCCGCATCCACAAGGAGATGCAGGCCGTCCGCTCCGGGAAATGGTCCATCGCCATCGGCGTGACCATGACCGTCGGGGAGTACGCCATCGCCGGCCCGCTGACCGCGCTGTTAAAAAATCATCCCGACTGGAGCATTCACGTGGTTTTCGGCAATACCCAGAAGCTGCTGGGCCTGCTTCAATCGGGGGCCATCGATTTCGCGCTGGTGGAGGGCTATTATCCCAAAGACGACTTCGCCCACCTGACCTTCAGCCACCAGCCCTTTGTCGCCGTCTGCGCGGCGAGCCACCGCTTCGCCGTGGGCCAGGTGAAGGCCCTGGGGGACCTGCCGGCGGAGCGCATCATCCTGCGGGAGCCCGGCTCCGGCACCCGGGACATCCTGGCGCGAAGCCTTTCGGCCAAGGGCATCCGCCTGTCGGATTTCAAGGCGTCGGTCGAGGTGGGCAACATGCACACTATCATCGCCCTGCTCAAAAACGACTGCGGGATTTCCTTTCTCTACCGCATTGCGGTGGCACCGGAGCTGGCCTGCGGCACCCTGCGGGAGATCCCCCTTAACGATTTTCACATGACCCACCCCTTCGACTTCATCTGGGAAAAGGGCAGCGTCTATTCGGGCCAAATTGAAGCCATCTGCCGGGAGCTTACCGCCGCCCGGTAAAGGAGGCCCCGGTTTGTTTTGGTCTTCCTCTTGTTTAAAGGGGAAGACAATTTTTTTTATCTTTTTATGTCATAAAAGTCTTTGCAAAATGGACCCATTCTACGCGTGAACAAAATTTTTTTGCCTGTGGGCAAAAATTTTTGTCAACCCTTTGGCAAATTTACGCATTATATAAGAGAGATGAAATGATAAGGAGGAAAAAATGGCAAACAAAAGAGGACGCCCCTGCAAAACGGGGCTGGATTGGTTTCCCTTCGAGGTGGGCCTGCTCACGGACCGCAAGCTCAGAGCGCCGCGGGCGCACCACGGGCCTGCGGCGGCATTGACCTATCTCGCGCTTTTGACGCTGATTTACCAGGACAAGGGGTATTATCTCGACTACCGCGAATCCGTGCGGGAGGATGTGGCCCTGGACGTCTCGGACCTCATCAGCGGGCCGGACCCGGTGTCAACGGATGAGATTATGGCCATTATCGAAGAATTGGCCGAGCCCAACGGCCTGCCGAAGGTCAGAGAATGCGCGAAATGGAGCGCGGCCCGTAAGCAAAACCTGCAGGCGCGCATTCGCGAGGAAGGCGCTCAGGCAGAGGGACCGTAGAAGCGGTACTTTTCGGACTTTGACCAGGCGACAAGTTCGTTATCATAATAAAATTCATAACGGCATTCCACAGGATTCCAATCACAGAAGTCGAAGCGGGTTCGATCCCCATCATCTGAACCGTCAACGAACCAGATTTCCGCGGTGTCACCGATGGTATAGGACACTTCCGCCGTCCTCGTGCAGAAAGAAAGTTCAGGAATCGTGACCAGAATGCAGTCAGGCTCCGGCACCGAGCGGGTAGGGAGCCTTTTGGCGGTCAGTTCTGTATGGCCTTTATTGTTGGTGACCTTGCGAAGCTCACAGCGATTGTTGTCTTCCGCAAGCTGTCTGAAAAGCCAGGGAAAGTCATAGGCCATATGCGCTTTCAGATAATCCTTGGGCAGCTTCCCGCGGGTTTCTTCCAGGGCTTTCTGGACATTGATCACGACGGTTGTATTGCCGAAGAAATCATTTTCCTGGGCGCGGATTTTCGCGGCATACTCCGCCTGCACGTAGTAGCGATAGGCTGCGATCGGATCTGCTTCTTCATCGATTCCTTTGGCATACACGTTGCCCATGCGCAGGGCCGCATCGGCGAAGTTCGCTCCACGGCCTTTCAGGAAATTTTGGAGGCTGTCTTCGTAGACGATTTTGTAAAGGGAGCGGGCCGTGCGCGGACTCTTTTTGCACGCATAGCCATGGCAGTACATGTCGGCAAGTTTGTACATGCCTTCGTACAGACCGTTGGCGGCGGCGATGCCGAAATAATGAAAGGCCTTTTCGTATTCTGGCACCCCGCCATTGCAGCGCCCGTAGTAGTAGATATAGCCAAGGGTGTCGGCATACTGGGGATCATCCGTTCTCTCAAAGAGGCGGATCATGCAGTCCCGGGAAGTATGCCAGTCACAGGGATACAGCCGGTTCCCGCCATAGCAGGCATAACCCTTGACGCGGAGCGCAAGGCAGCTGTCTTCGTCACAAAGCTGATCGGTGAATTTCCGCGCAAGGGCGAGCTCCGTCTCATCGGCTTCCTTTACGAACTGATCATCGTCAAAAAAGCCGATGTAATCTATCATTTCATTTTTGGAGAAGGACCATGCCTCAAGAGGTTTGCCCTTATTGGAAAAATAGCGGTCAAGATCGGAGAGGATCTCATCGTAATTGAGAAACTCAGAAAGTTTGATTTCGTCATCAATGTCTAACCAGCAGCCTTCGAGCTTTATCCAAAGTATGTAAAACCAGCTGCTGTCAGAGAGATTAAGTCCGGGATATCCCTTTATGGAATCATACTCATCCACATCGTCGCTAAAGCCCTGCGCACGATCCAGATCAAAGGCCTCTGAAAGCTGTGAAATCGGATAGAACCAGTCATCACCGAATTCACGAACAGTCGGGTCGGCGGCTTTCATGTTTTGGATGGCGTGGTACAAATCGTCAAGGGTGAAGGAATAGACCTCCGGACAGACGATGCGGCCTTCTTCAAAGCTGGCGCCCTCCAGAATATCCTTGAAGGTGAGCTTGTATCTGGCGATCTGCTTCATCTGAGCGGTAGTCAGGGTAAGGGTCTGATCTGTCATATTATTCCTCCTCACAGCGTTTTGTGTTCAAAATTTAACCGATTATAAATCTTCTGTTTTTTTCTTATTATCATAACATGAAAAGAAGCATAAATAAATGATGACGTTTTAATTTCGGGACGAAAAGCACATCAAAAAACAGCGGGCCCGGACTGATCCGGACCCGCTGTAACTGTGGGTGACGATTAATTGTTCTTGTTTTGTTTTAGTTTTCCTGAGCAGTTGCATCAGACGGAGCGGCCGCGCCCTGGGCGCAGGATCTGGAGAAGATCAGGGCCAAAATGAGACCGGTGCAGGCGATGCCCGCAGCCACGAAGATGGCAGCCGTAAAGCCGCTGGTGGCAGCCGACGCCGAAGATGCCCCGCCAGCAGCTGCGGAAGCCTGGACCGTCGCGGAGATGCCGCCGAAGAGAGAGGAGCCCAGGCTTGCTGCGATCTGCATGAAGGTGTTGACCAGCGAGACGCCATGGGGGTTGAGTTCCTTCGGGAGAACCGCCAGCGCGGAGGTCTGAGCCGGAGACATGGAGAAGGCCAGCCCCTGATAGAGCAGAATGTGAGTCAGGATGACGACCGGCAGGGCAGAATGGGCGCTGAAGGCCGCAAGGACGGCCAGGAAGACGGTCGCAGTCAGGAAGCCAAGGGGAATCATCCGACCGGCGCCGCCCTTGTCGAGGATCTTGCCACTGATGCCCGTGGAGACGGCGTTGAGCAGGATGCCAGGCAGGAGCACGATGGCGGAAATGCTGCTGGACACGCCGTAAGCTTCCTGAAGGAAGGACGGCATGAGGACGTTCATGGAGAAGTTGATCAGCATGGCGATGGTGACCATGATAAGACCGAGAACGAAGATTCTGTTTTTAAACGGGGCGAAGCTGAGCATCGGTTCGGCCAGCCTGCCCTGTCTGCGGACGAAGAAAGCGATCACGACAGCGCCGGCGGCGATGAAGGCCAGGCCGTTCAGCGGCTGGGAAGCCACGATGCTGATGCCGTAGAGGAAGACTGCCAGGCCGGCTACAGACAGGACGACAGACAGGATGTCCAGTTTTGGGTAACGGAGTTCTGCCACATTATCGATGACGAGGGAGCCGGCGATGAACATCACAGCTGAGAAGGCTGCGATGAGGGCGAAGGTTGCTCTCCAGCTAAAAAGCTGCATCATGATGCCGGACAGGGTCGGGCCGAAGGCGGGTCCAAGGGTGATGCCCATGACGCACATGGCCATGGCAGCGCCCAGCTTTTCTCTCGGTGCGACAATCAGGGTTGTGCTCATCATGATCGGGATCATCATGCCTGTGCCGATGGCCTGAAACATCCGGAAACCGAGCAGAACCGGAAAGCTGCCCGCGAAGAAGCAGCCCAGTGTGCCCACCAGGACGATGCCCATGGCAATCTGGAACAACCGCTTTGTGGGGATGGATTCGTATAAAAATGCCGTGATCGGCACCATGACGGACGTCACCAGCATGTAGCCAGTGATCAGCCATTGGACAGCGCTGACAGAGACGCGCAGGTCTTTGCTGATGGTGATGAGTGCAACGTTCAGGATCGTTTCGTTAAATAAAGCGATAAAAGCACTGAACACCAGTACACCTACGATCAGCCAGGGATTTTTCTTCTTGTTCTTTGATAAATTCATTTGTCCTCCTTTTTTTACACATAAAAAACTGCCCCAGCGCGAACGCCGGAGAAAATAAGATTATTTTCTACTGGTTGTTCGTTATCACTGAGACAGTGTGCGTTTCCATTGAGATCATAGAAATAGACGGTTGTCTGACGACCGCCTTTGATCAACGTCGACTATGCTATCATAAAATTTTCTTCTGTGTAAGTTAAATTTTGATGATTTATAGAATTTTTTTCGGGCGGGCCTTCTCAGTGCGCGGTCTTTTCTTTTAGATAGGCGATGTAGGCGTTGCCCCAGGTCTCGATGCTGTCGAGCACGGGGCGGAAGGCCTCGCCGATGGGCGTTAAGGAATACTCCACCCGGGGCGGCACCTCGGCGAAGACCTCGCGGTGGATGAGCCCCTCGCCCTCCAGGTGCTTGAGCTGGTTGGACAGGGTCGCCTGGGTGATGTCGATCTGGCGCTGAAGGGCGCCGAAGCGCTTGGGCCCGTCGGCAAGTTTTTGCAAAATGAGAATGGCCCATTTGCCGGAAAGGAGATGCTGGGCGGTAACGAAGGGGCACATGCCGAAGACGCCCGCCTTTTCGCAATCCTGTTTTTTCATTGGAAACCTCCTAATGGTCAAGATAAAGATACTAACTTAAGGAAAAAATCCGGATTGACTTGAGTATACCAGCTTTATATAATACAGGCAAGTCAGAAAATTAAAGTATGTAAAAAAAGGAGAAATCAAATGAAAACAAACCAACGCATGCCCGTCATCTTCACCGGCCACGGCAGCCCGATGCTGGCCCTGGACGATGACGCCCTCACCCAGACCTTAAGCAAAATCGGCCAGGAAGTGCGCGCTGACTACGGCAAGCCCAAGGCGATTTTGATGCTCTCAGCCCATTGGTTCACCCGGGGGACGTTCGTACAGCAAACCGAGACCCCCCGCCAGATTTACGACATGTACGGCTTCCCGGAAGCGCTCTACGAGGTGAAATACCCGGCGGCCGGCAGCCCCGCTTTGGCCGACCGCGTCTGTGCGCTGCTCGGGGACGACGTCGCGGTCAATAACGACTGGGGCATCGATCACGGCGCCTGGACGGTGCTGGTCCACATGTTCCCGGACGCGGACATCCCGGTGGTGCAGCTGTCGATCGACGGCACAGCCGCCCCGGCGGCGCTCTACGCCATGGCCGAAAAGCTTAGGCCCCTGCGGGACGAAGGCGTGCTCATCCTCGGCAGCGGCAATGTCGTGCACAATTTAAGGCAGGTGGAATGGGATAGCCCCGGCGGCTCCGACGCCACCGAAGCTTTCAACGCCGAGATCATCCAGGCGGTGATGGCCCGGGACGACGACGCGGTGATCCACTGGGAAGCCCATCCCTACGCCGATTACGCCGTGCCGACGCCGGACCATTTCCTGCCGCTGATTTTGTGTTTGGGCGCCGCAAAGGATGAAAAGGCCCGCGTCTTCAACGACGTCTGCAACCTCGGCGCCATCGCCATGACCGGCTTTGTGCTGGGGTGATAAAAAAAGGGAGACAGAATGTCTCCCTTCAGACTGTAGACAAACGAGGCTCTGAGAAAATACTCAGAGCCTCATTTGATTTAATATCAAGCTGCAATTTGTAGATTTATAAATTGAAATCGAAATATAGGACGATTCGGTCCCGGGTGTTTTT
>Ga0214872_100175_pt1 | contig 25437 bp, 22 predicted proteins | sample Stichaenrichm18X_FD_168614 | JGI IMG/M metagenome (GOLD analysis project Ga0214872, IMG submission 168614) | Xylose enriched microbial communities from anaerobic bioreactor in Madison, Wisconsin, United States - 18X | ecosystem: Engineered > Bioreactor > Anaerobic > Unclassified | place: USA... | reverse complement strand
TCAGCCGTGGTGGCTCCCGGCTGGGCCCGTCACGCCTTCTCGCTCTGCGACCGCCACGCGGCCTCGGCGCTCGTCTCCCAGCGCTCCGACTTCCTCATCAACCTGAAGGGGACCGTTTTCGGCAGCGACCTGGCGAGCGCCGGCTTTGCCTGGCGCATGGGCCGGGACGGCGTCGACTTCGCCGGCTCCTGCGTGGCGGTGCTTGGCAGCGAGCCCATCTCGCTTTCGGGCGTGCATGCGGCGGCCCTTTCGGGCGCGCGCCGCATCATCCTGGCCGACGAGTCGAAGGACCGGGCCCGCGTCGCCCTCGACGACTACCTCGACCGCTTGCGCCAGGTAGCCATGGGCGGCATCGACTTGGGCTCGCACGACCCCTTCCCCAAGAGCGAGCGGGAAGCCTACGAGGACACCGACTTCCTCTTCGCATCGTCGGTCACGTCGAAGGCGGCGCTCGGCCGGGCCGATTTCGTCCTGCACCCCTACGGGGCCCCCATGCCCCACGATATGTTCGCGCCTGCCTGCAAGGTGCTCGAACTGGGCGCGCCCAACGCCAAAATGGCGAGCGGCAGCGTCGTGCGCGCAACGGCCTCGCAGGCCTGCTGCGCCACGCTGGCCCATGTGAGCCTGGTCTCCGTCGACGGCCTGCCTAGCTGGAACGACCTCTACGGGTGCCTGGAAGAGGCCTTCGCCCAGGTCTGGTAGGGCGCATCGACGGCGAAGCTCAGCCCTTCGGCGGCTTCTTGTTTGCGCTTTGGCTAAATGTATGCGGACGGCACGTAAGGCATGCCTGCCTTTGGTAGAATCGCAGTAAAACGCGAGAAGAAACGAGTTGCCGCATGCGCTACGTAACAGCTGGGGAAAGCCACGGTCCCGCCCTCACCGCCATCGTCAGCGAGGTGCCCGCCGGCCTCCCCATCTCCACCGAGCAGATCAACGCCGACCTCAAGCGACGCCAGTCGGGCTACGGCCGCGGCGGTCGCCAGAAGATCGAATCCGACCAGGTGGTCGTCCAGTCGGGCATTCGCTTCGGCAAAACCCTCGGCACGCCGATCTGCCTGCAGGTGATCAACCGCGACTGGGCCCACTGGACCAAAATCATGGCCCAGTTCGGCGACCGTCCCGAACGGATGCGCCGCGAGGTCACCCCGCGTCCGGGTCACGCCGATCTGGTGGGCGCCCTGAAGAACAACACCGACGACTGCCGCAACGTCCTCGAACGCGCGAGCGCCCGCGAAACGGCCGCCCGCGTGGCCGCCGGCGGCATCGCCAAGGATTTCCTGGCGGCGCTCGGCGTCGACGTGCACAGCTATGTCGTCCGCATCGGGTCGGCCGCGATGGACGACGACCCTGCCCAGGCGACCCGCTACACCACCGGTCAGATCGAAACGAGCGAAGTGCGCTGCCCCGACCCCGAAGCGTCCGACCGCATGAAGAAGATGATCGACGTGGCCAAGGTCCAGGGCGAGAGCCTGGGCGGCATCTACCGCGTCGTGGTCACCGGCCTCATCCCGGGCCTGGGCGATTTCGACGCCGGCCCCCACCGCCTTACGAGCCAGCTGGCCGCGGCGATCTTCTCCATCCCCGCCCAGAAGGGCCTCGAGTTCGGCCTGGGCTTCGAGGCCACGCGCCGTCCCGGCTCCCAGGTGCACGACCCGATCATCCAGTCGCCCGAAACCGGTTTCTCGCGCGCGTCCAACAACGCGGGCGGCCTGGAAGGCGGCATGACCACGGGCCTGCCGCTCATCCTCACGGTGGGCATGAAGCCCATTCCCACCCTGCGCACCCCGCTCAACACGGTCAACATGGACACGATGGAGGTCGTGAAGGCCTCCAAGGAGCGCAGCGACGTGTGCGCGGTGCCCGCCGCCGCCGTCGTGGCCGAAGCCGAGGTGGCCATGGTGCTCGCCAACGCCTACCTTGCGAAGTTCGGCTGTGACAACATGGACGACATCAAGGCGAACATGCACAACTATCTCGACCGCATCAAGACGCTCTCTAAGTAAGCGGGGGAGCGACGTGGGGTCGAAGAAAACCTACCAGCTGAAGCGCCCAGTCTTCTTCATTGGGTTCATGGGGGCGGGCAAGACCACCGTCACGCGCCGGCTCGCGCGCATGTGCGGGCTCGCTTCGGTCGACGTCGACCGCTGCCTCGAGCGCGCCTTCGACATGCGGGCCAAAGAGCTCTTCCTCCAGTGCGGGGAAGAGCGCTTCCGCGAACTCGAAGCCTGCCAGCTCGAAGAGCTCGTTGAAGGCGACCCGCTGCTCATCTCCTGCGGCGGCGGGATCGTCATGGGCGCCCGCAGCCGCGAGATCATCCGCACGCGCGGGTTCGCGGTCTATTTGAAGGTCACGCCCGAAGAGAGCGCCTCCCGCATCAGCGACCATTCCACGCGGCCCTTCCTGGAATCGATGGATTCCTTCCGCGCCGCCTCGAGCGTGCGCCTGCCCTACTACGAGCAGCTCGCCGACGTGACCGTCGACACCAAGGGCGCTTCGGTGGGCAAGCTCGCGTGGGATATCCGCTGCATTCTTCTGAAACGGGGTGTGCTATGTCAAACATCAAAGTAGTGGTGAACCTGCCGGAGGGCACGAGCTACGACATGCGCATCGGCGACACGGCGGCCGATACCCTGGGGTCGCGCTGCGCCGCCTGCGCGCCCGACGCCCGGCGGGCCGTCCTCATCACCGACGCCCGCGTGGCCGAAGCCTACGGGCCGGCGGCGCGCTCCCAGCTTTCGCAGGCGGGCCTGAAAGTGACCGACATCACCCTGCCGTCGGGCCGGGAATCGAAGAACGCCGAATGCGCGCTCGAGATCTGGCAGGCGCTCGCGGCCAAGGGCATGGCCTCCGACGCGGTCGTGGTGGCCGTGGGCGGAGCCAACGTGCTCGACATCGCGGGGTTCGCGGCCCATGCCTACGAAGGCGGGCTCGATGTGGTGCTCGTGCCCACGACCGTGCACGCGATGGTGCGCCGCTGCGTGGGCGCCCGGTCCTTCGTCGACGTGCGCGACGAGCGCGACGTGCTCTCGGTCCATAGCGATCCGGTGTACGTGTGCGCCGACGTGCGCGCCCTCGATTCGACTTCCGACGCGTCCTGGCAAGAGGGCCTCGCCGACATCGCGGCCTGGGCCTTCATGGATTCCGACGACTTCTTCTTCTGGCTGGGCGACCATGCCCGCGCGCTCGCCGAGCGCGACCACGCGGACGCCTCCGAGGCGATCGCCCGCTGCGCGGTGGCCGAAGCCGACGCCTTCGCGAGCGCTCCGGGCCTGCTCGACGCGGGCGCCTTCGGAGAAGAGTTCGGCGAAGCGCTCGCCCGCGCCCAGGGGCTCGACGCGATTCCGCCCGCCTTCCGCGCCGAAGGCATGCGGTTCGCCGCCCGTCTGGGCGTCGAGGTCGAAGGGCTTTCGGTCGACGCGGTCCACGCGCTCGACGCCCTGCTCGACGATCTGGGCCTGCCGGCGGTGTCCGTTGCGCCCGACGCCGACGAGCTCACGGGGCAGCTCGTGCGCGAGAGCGCCGTGCCCGCCTTCCTGCTCCCGCGCGACGTAGGGGAGTGGAGCTTCGACCGCGTGGACGAAAGCGTCCTGCGCGAGCACGTGCGTGCCTGGGCCCGGGCCCGGCAATAGCGCGCAATCGATTCGGTATCGTTCTCGTCCGTGCCCCGGTTGTCAGCACGGGCGTTTCTGCAAGGAGCAAGGTATGAACAACAGCGACTATAGCGCGCGCCGCCTCGAGCGGACGCGCACGACCATGAGCGAGCAGGGAATCGACGCCCTCTACGTGCGCGGTACGTCGAGCATCGCCTGGATGACGGCCTTCGACGACGTGTTCGACGACGAGCAGGCGCATGCCGTGCTCGTGGGGCCCGATGCGGCGGCCCTGCACACCGATTCGCGCTATGCGCTCGCCTGCCGCACGGCGGCTGCGGGCGGACCCGTCGACGTCGAGGACGATCGCGTCTCCCACGCAAAGTGGGCGGCACGCCGTCTGAAGGCGGCGGGCGCATCGGGCGTCGTGGGCATCGAAGACGACTTGCCCCTTCGCGAGTTCCGCGCCCTCGAGGCCGCCTTCGCAGACGAGGGCATCGCCCCGCGCGTCGTGGAAACCGCCGACTTCGTGCCCCGCCTGCGCGCCGTGAAGGACGCGATGGAAATCGAGCGGATGCGGGCGACCCAGGCGATCACCGACGCCGCCTTCGCCCACATCACGGCCTTCATCCGTCCTGGGATGACCGAACGCGAGGTCCAGGTGGAGCTCGAAGACTTCATGTACCGTCACGGATCGGTGGGCCTGGCCTTCTCTTCGATCGTGGCGACCGGCCCCGATGCGGCCATGGCGCATGCGATTCCCGGACCCGCCCGTCTCGAGGCGGGCCAGTGCGTGGTCATGGACTTCGGCGCCCGTTCCCAGGGCTACTGTTCCGACATGACGCGGACCGTCTTCATCGGCGAGCCCGGCGCCCGCCTGCGCGACGCCTACGCCGCCGTGCGCGAGGCCAACGAAACGGTCGAGGCCCTGCTCGCTCCAGGCGTCACGGGAGCCTTCGCGCACAACCGCGCCGAAGAGGTGCTCGCCGCCCACGGGTTCGCAGGCAAGATGGGCCATGCCCTCGGCCACGGCGTGGGCATCGACATCCACGAATCGCCCGTGCTCGCCCCGCGCAACAAAGAGCCGCTCGTGCCGGGCAACGTGGTCACGGTCGAGCCGGGCGTCTACTTCGACGGCGAATTCGGCATGCGGCTGGAAGATTTCGGCGTAATCACCGAAACGGGCTACGACGTCTTCACCAGGTCTACGCACGATATGGTTATACTGTAAAACCGTTTGTTAATTTCACCAGGAGGATCAATGGCAATTTCGACCGCCGATTTCAAGAACGGCATGTGCATCGTTTACAACAACAAGCTGTGGACCATCAACGAGTTCCAGCATGTGAAGCCGGGCAAGGGCGGCGCCTTCGTCCGCACCAAGCTGCGCGACGTCCGCAGCGGTCGCGTGGTCGAGTACACGTTCAACAGCGGCACCAAATTCGACACGGTCCGTCTCGAAGAGCGCAAGATGACCTATCTCTACAACGACGGGGAAGACTTCTACTTCATGGACCCCAACTCCTACGAGCAGATGTCGATCCCGGCCGACGTGGTGGCCGACACCGCCAAGTGGCTCAAGGAAAACGACGAGGTCACGCTCCAGTACGCCGGCGAAGAACTGATCAGCATCACCCCGCAGATGTTCGTCGAGCTCGAAGTCACCGACACCGACCCGGGCTTCAAGGGCGACACCGTCCAGGGCGGCACCAAGCCCGCGACGCTCGAAACCGGCGCCGTGGTGAACATCCCCATGTACATCAACGTGGGCGACGTCCTGCAGATCGACACCCGTGACGGCCGCTTCATCAAGCGCGTCTAGCTCGCGTTTCACAAGGCCCTGTGCCGAGCGCCCCGCTTCGTCCGCAAGGAACGAAGCGGGGCGCTTTTCGTATGCGCCGTCGCTTCGGCTGCAAGGCGCTTCGACCAGACGCTCCCGGCGCGCCCGCAGCAAGCGGCGAGGACTCGGCTGCGGCCGTGAAGGGCGTCGCGCAAGAAAAAAGGACCCCGATCGCTCGGGGTCCTTCAAAGGCAGGATATGCGGTGCGCGCGTTACGCCTCGACGAGCGGCGTGTTGTCGTGGCCGGGAACGTAGTCCTTGCCGACCTTGTTCCACCGCACGTATTCGGCGGTGGCGGTGAACAGGGCGTCGGAGGAAGAGTTCAGGGCGGTCTCGCAGGAGTCCTGGATCACGCCGATGATGAAGCCGATGCCCACGACCTGCATCGCGATGTCGTTGGGGATGCCCAAAAGCGAGCAGGCGACGGGGATGAGCAGCAGAGAGCCGCCGGCCACGCCGGAAGCGCCGCAGGCGGAGACGGCGGCGAGCACGCAGAGGATGACGCCGGTGATGAAGTCGACCTGGATGCCGAGCGTCTGCGCGGCGGCCATAGCCATCACGGAAATGGTCACCGTGGCGCCGCCCATATTGATCGTGGCGCCTAGCGGAATCGACACGGAGTAGTTGTCCTTGTTAAGGCCGAGCTTCTTGCAGAGCTCGAGATTGATGGGGATGTTGGCCGCCGAGCTGCGGGTGAAGAAGGCGGTGATGGCCGAATCCTTCAGGCAGCGCATGACGAGCGGGTAGGGGTTGCGGTGGATCTGCGCGTAGACGATCGCCGGGTTGACGACGAAGGCCATGATGAGCATGCAGCCCACGAGCACCAACAGGAGCATGCCGTATTCGGTGAAGATGCCCAGACCGCTCGTCGACACGGCGTTGTAGACCAGGCCGAGCACGCCGAAGGGGGCGAAGGCGATCACGACGCGCACGACGGTCTGCACGGCGTCGGCGATATTGCCCATGACCTCTTTGGTGGTCTCGCTGGCGGCGCGCAGGGCGACGCCGATCAGGATGGCCCAGGTGAGGATGCCAAGGAAGTTGGCGTTGGCAAGGGCGTCGACCGGGTTGGCCACGACGCTCGTGAGCAGGTTGGTCATGACCTCGCCGATGCCGCTCGGGGCGGCTTTGTCGACTGCGTCGGCCAGGGTGAGGTGCAGCGGCACCAGGTTGCAGGCGAGCACGGCCACGACGCCGGCCAGGAAGGTGCTCAGCAGGTAGAGCAGGATGATGCGCTTCATGGCGCCGGTCTGCCGCGCGTTGCAGAGGGCCGAAATGATCAGGAAGAAGACCAGGATGGGCGCGACGGCCTTCAGGGCGGCGACGAACAGGGTGCCCAGAAGCACGATGCCGTCAAGCCCCGGAATCACCAGGGCAAGCAGGATGCCGATGACCAGGCCGCACGCGATGCGCCCGATCAGGCTCCAGCTGTTCCATTTTTCCCACGCTTGTTTCATACGGTTCCTTCCGTCTGTCTGAAAGTAATAGTGTAGTTATACTCTATTCGACTAAAGCATCAAAGAAATTCCCAGCGATACGAGGGGATTTCTCCCGCAAAGGCGCCATTTTGGCGGTAAAAAGCGCTTGCGGGTGCGCGTCGCTGGCTCCTGCGCGCCGTTCGCGGCGCAGGCGCGCGCGGTGGGCGGGGCGTGCCGCTGCTTCGTGTACCTTGTCGGTGAAATTCCGTGCGCATGCGCGTAAACGCGAGGTCGTTCTCTATAATAGGGAACTCGAACATTAGGAGGTGCTCGACCAGCATGCCAAAACTTCAACTTATGGACACCACGATTCGCGATGGCCAGCAGAGCCTGTGGGCGACGCGTATGCCCATCGGCGACATGCTCCCTATCCTTCCCAAGATGGACAAGGTCGGATACTGGGCGCTCGAGGCATGGGGCGGCGCGACGTTCGATACGTGCCTGCGCTTCCTCGACGAGAACCCGTGGGAGCGCCTGCGCCAGATCAAGGCCAAGACGCCGAACACGCGCCTAGCCATGCTCTCGCGCGGCCAGAACCTCGTGGGCTACAAGCACTACAGCAGAGACATCGTCAACCGCTTTATCAAGGCGGCCAAGCGCAACGGCGTCGACATCTTCCGCATCTTCGACGCCCTGAACGACATTCGCAACGTGCGTGACAGCGCCGAAGCCATTAAAGAATGCGGCGGTTGGTTCGAAGGCGCGATCAGCTACACGATCAGCCCGGTCCACACGCTCGACAGCTACCTGGAATACGCCCAGCAGCTCAAGGACCTCGGCGCCGATTCGATCGCCATCAAAGACATGGCGGGCATGCTCACCCCCTACCGCACCGAGCGCATGGTCAAGGCCCTGAACGAGGAAATCGGCCTGCCCGTGCACCTGCACTGCCACTACGTCGGCGGCATGGCGCCCGCCAACATCATCAAGGGCGCCGAAGCGGGCGCGGCGATCGCCGACACGGCGAGCGCGCCTCTGGCCTTCGGCAACAGCCATCCCGCGGTCGAGATGATCGTGGCCGCTCTGAAGGAAAGCCGCTTCGACACCGACTACGACCTCGACCTGCTCTTCGAGATCGCTGAATACTGGGAAGAGGTCCGCAAGCGCACCCATCACAAGCGCGGCGTGTCGAGCCTGGTGCACATGAAGGTCTACAGCCATCAGGTCCCCGGCGGCATGATGAGCAACCTCATGGCCCAGCTCGAGGTACAGAACGCCAGCGACCGCCTCGACGACGTGATGAAGGAAATCCCCAAGGTCCGCGCAGAAGTGGGCTATCCGCCGCTCGTGACCCCCATGAGCCAGATCGTCGGCACCCAAGCCGTCTTCAACGTGCTCACCGGCAAGCGCTGGGGCGTCGTTTCCAAGGAAATGAAGGACTACATCTGCGGCTACTACGGCAAGGCTCCCGGCCCCATGGACCAGGAGATCGTGAAGAAGGTCGTACGCGACCCGAGCGAAATCCTCGATCCGTCGATTTCCCCGAGCACGCTGGTCACCACCACCTATGACGAGCTGGCCGAAGAGATCGGCGATTTGGCCCACAGCGAAGAAGACGTGCTCATGTACGCGCTGTTCCCCAACGAGGCGCGCACCTACCTGAGCAAGCACCGCACATCCGAAAAAGTCGATTTCCTCATGGCCGAGGAATCGAGCGGTACCAAGGAGGACGATTACGTGGATATCAATCAGATTCGCGAGCTTGTGCGCGTAGCCGAAGAAAGCGGCGTCGGCGAGATCGTGGTGGAAGAGGAGGGCGCCCGCATCGCGGTGCGCATGCCGAGCGCCGTCGCGGCCGCCGCGAGCACGCAGCAGGCGGCCCCGGCTGTGCAAACCGCTCCGGCCGCTGCGCCGCAGCCGGCACCTGCCGCTCCTGAGGCCGACCGTCCGGCCAACTGGATCGCCGTGAAGGCCCCCATGGTGGGCACCTTCTACCAGGCCCCCGCGCCCGACCAGCCGCCCTTCGTGAAGGTCGGCGACGAGGTCACGGCCAACCAGACCCTCTGCATCATCGAGGCCATGAAGCTCATGAACGAAATCACCGCCGACCAGATGGGCACCATCCGCGAGGTCTGCGTGAAGGACGCCGATCCGGTCGAGTTCGGCACCGTTCTCTTCTACCTCGAGCCGCACGATCTGGAGAACAACTAATGTTCGACAAGATTCTCATCGCCAACCGCGGGGAAGTGGCCCTGCGCATCGAGCGCGCCTGCCGCGAGTTCGGCGTGAAGACGGTCATCGTGTACTCCACCGAAGACGCCGACACGCTGCCCGTGCGCTATGCCGACGAAGCCGTCTGCATCGGACCCGCGCCCGCCAACAAGAGCTACCTGGTGATGTCCAACGTTATCGCCGCCGCCAAGAACACCGGCGCCCAGGCCATCCACCCGGGCTATGGCTTCCTTTCCGAAAACGCCGACTTCGCCCGCGCCTGCGCCGACAACGACCTCGTGTGGATTGGTCCGGCGCCCGAATGCATCGAGAAGATGGGCGACAAGAGCCAGGCCCGCGACACCATGAAGGGCTGCGGCGTGCCCACTGTTCCCGGTTCCGACGGCACGGTCGATTCCGTGGAAGAGGCGCGCGCCTTCGCCGAGTCCGTGGGCTACCCGGTGCTCATCAAGGCATCGGCCGGCGGCGGCGGCAAGGGCATGCGCGAGGTGCACGACCCGGCCGACCTCGAAAAGGAGTTCCTCGCCGCCAAGGCGGAAGCCAAGGCTGCCTTCGCCAACGACGACATGTACCTCGAAAAGCTCGTCCTGCGCCCGCGCCACGTGGAAATCCAGGTGCTCGCCGACAACTTCGGCAACTTCGCCGCCCTCTGCGAGCGCGACTGCTCGATTCAGCGCCGCCATCAGAAGCTGCTCGAAGAGGCCCCGAGTCCCGCTCTCGACGAAGAGACGCGCACGGCTATGTGCGAAGCCGCCCGCAAGGCGGTCGAAGCCGTGTCCTACCGTTCGGCCGGCACGATTGAATTCCTGCTCGATCAGGACGGCAATTTCTACTTTATGGAGATGAACACGCGCGTGCAGGTGGAGCACCCGGTGACCGAAATGATCACGGGCGTCGACATCATCAAGGAGCAGCTGCGCATCGCCGCAGGCGAGCGCATGCGGTCTGCCGACACGCCGCGCTTCTCGCCCAACGGCCATGCGATCGAGTTCCGCATCAACGCCGAAGACCCCGACCACGGCTTCCGCCCGTGCCCCGGCACGATCACCAAGCTGCGCTTCCCGGCCGGTCCCGGCGTGCGCGTCGAAAGCTACCTGGAAGAGGGCAGCCGGATCAGCCCCTATTACGATTCGCTGATCGCCAAGCTCATCGTCTGGGGCGCCGACCGCGACGAGGCCATCGCCCGCGGCAAGCGCGCGCTCAGCGAGTTCGTCATCGAGGGCGACGGTATCTGCACCACGATTCCCTTCCATCAGGCGGTGCTCGACGTGCCCGCCTTCCAGAAGGGCCAAGCCTATACCGATTTCATCGAAACCGAGATGGGGGATAAGTAATGTCTGATCTCAACGTAGGCGGAATGGCGCTGGCCGACGGCGTCATCGAAACCATCATCGCCATTGCCGTGAAGGACGTCGAAGGCGTGGCCAGCGTAGGCACGCCCTCTACATCGGGCCTGCTCGCCCAGATGAAGACCAAGCCGTCCACCCAGGGCATCGACGTGGAAGTCAACGACGACGACACGGTCACCGTGTCGGTGCGCATTGAGGTCTTCTTCGGCCAGGTTCTGCCCGACGTGGCGGCCCGTGTGCGCGAGTCGGTCAGCGATGCCGTGCTCACCCAGGTTGGCGTGAAGGTCGCAGCGGTGAACGTGTTCATCGACGGCCTGCGCTTCGAATAATTGAAAGGTAACCATGCCCAAACGACATGAAGAACGCTCCGTGGCGCGTCGCATCGCCGCGCAGATTCTCTACGAAAGCGAAATCACCGGCGAAGCCGCCAGTGATATTTGCACGCGCGACGATGCGATTCCCGATGTGGGCGCTCTGCCCGCCTATGCTCTTACGCTGGTCAACGGCGTGGAGGAGCATGCGACCCTTATCGACGACCTCCTTGCCCAGTCCTCTCAGAACTGGGCGGTCGACCGCATGCCGATCGTCGACCGCGCGATCATGCGCATCGCCGTGTTCGAAATGGTCTACTGCGCCGACGTGCCCGTATCGGTCACGATCAACGAATGCGTGGAACTAGCCAAGCAGTTCGGCGGGGAAGACGAATCGGGCAGTTTCGTGAACGGCATTCTGGGCGGCATCGCCCGCAAGCTCGACGACCCCGATTTCATCCTACCGAGCGAGCTCACCGTCGACGAGCTCGTGGCCCAGGGCGTGCTGGGGAAGGGCGCTGCCGGCGACGAGCCCGCCTGTGACGCTGCAGCCGTCGACGATGCGTCCGATGGGGAAGAAGCGCCGGCGGAGGCAGTCGCTCCTGCCGAGAACGCGGCCGATGATGCGAGCGACGATGCGGTCGCTGCGGTCGACGCGACCGAACAGACCGCGGCGCCGGCCTCGGATGCGGCCGCGAAGGCGGAGGACTAGTGGCCGGCGAACAGGCACAGCCGAGCTCGTTTTCCGACGTCAACGATCGTTTGAAAGAGATCGCCGACGCGGTCTCCGACGAATCGCTGCCCTTAGACGACGCGCTCGACCTGTTCGAAGAGGCGGTCGGCTTGGGCATGCGCGCCTCGTCGCTGCTCGAGGAGAACCTCGATGCGGCTCCCGGTGCGCAAGGGGACGACCTGTCTTAGCCTATGCGCGAGAACATGACGGCACCTCATTCGAGCGGTCTCGCAACGAGCGGGGCCGCTCGCGCTGTACAGGGTGAATTACCCGTGCAGCGCCCCCCCCTCAATTGCTATATCCTGTGGAGTACGCACAGGCAGAAGGAGAGAGCGAATGACCGAACGCAAGCGGATACTCGATATGGTCAAGAGCCCGGCCGACGTGAAATGCCTTACCGATGAAGAGCTTGAGATTCTCTGTCGCGAGCTGCGCGAAGAGATGGTGGAGGTAACCTCGCAGACGGGCGGTCACCTCGCTTCGAGCCTCGGCGCCGTGGAAATCATCGTCGCTCTCCATTCGCTGCTCAACTGTCCCGATGACAAGATCGTCTTCGACGTGGGCCATCAGGCCTACGCTCACAAGCTGCTCACCGGCCGCCGCGAGGCGTTCAAGACCCTTCGCCAGCTCGACGGTCTCACCGGGTTCCCCAACCCCGACGAAAGCCCCTACGACGTCCATCCTTCGGGCCATGCCTCCGACAGCCTTTCGGTGGCCATGGGCCTGGCCAAGGCCCGCGATATGCAGGGAGGCTCCAACAACGTCGTGGCCGTGATCGGCGATTCGTCGCTCGCAGGCGGCATGGCCTTCGAGGCCCTCAACCACATCGGCCAGGACCAGACCCGAATGGTCATCGTCCTCAACGACAACGGCATGTCCATTTCCAAGCCCGTGGGCGCCCTCGTGCGCCACTTGGGCTATCTGCGCACGCGCACCGAATACCGTCAGACGCGCGACGCACTGCAGCAGGTCATGGAATCGGGCGGCCTCCTCTCGCGCGGCCTGGTCGATTTGGGCCGCAACATGAAGGAATCGATGAAGCAGTTCGTGATTCCGCACGCGATGATCTTCGAACAGCTCGGCATCACCTGCACGGCCCCGGTCGACGGGCACGACGTGGCCACCCTGCGCCAGATGTTCCGTATCGCGCTCGAAAGCGACGGTCCCGTGCTCGTGCACGTGATCACGCAGAAGGGCCACGGCTATGGCCCTTCGGAACGCAATCCCGAAAAGTTCCACGGGGTGAGCCCCTTCGACATCGCCACGGGCGAAGCGAAGAAGAAGGCCCCTTCGGCGCCCACCTACACGAGCGTCTTCGGCGACGCCCTCGTGCGCGAGGCGCGCGCCGACAAGCGCATCGTCGCAATCACCGCCGCCATGAAGGACGGGGCGGGGTTGGGCGCCTTTTCGAAGACCTATCCCACGCGCTTCATCGACACGGGCATCACCGAAGAGCATGCGGTCGCGCTCGCAAGCGGCCTGGCCGCCGGCGGCATGAAGCCGGTCGTGGCCATCTATTCGACCTTCCTGCAGCGCGCCTTCGACCAGATCGTCATCGACAACGCCCTTGCCGGCCGCAACACGGTCTTCGCGATCGACCGCGCCGGCATCGTGGGTGACGACGGCGCGACCCATACGGGCGCCTTCGATATCGTCTATATGCGCACCGTGCCCCATATGCGCGTGCTCACGCCTTCCAACGAAGCCGAACTGGCGAGCGCCCTGCACACCGCGCTCGCCCTCGACGGGCCGGTGGCCCTGCGCTACCCGCGCGGCGCAGCGGAGGGCGTGCCCGTTCCCGCCGAGCCCGAGCTCTGGGAAGAGGGGAAGGCGCATACGGTGCGCGAGGGCACGGACGTGGCATTGCTCGGCTTCGGCCGCATGGTCAACACGGCGCTCGAGGTGGCGGACGCCCTGGCGGCCGAAGGCGTGTCGGCTCGTGTGGTCGATATGCGCTGGGCGAAACCGATCGACGCCGACGCGGTGGCCCAGGCGGCAGCCTGCAAGCTCGTGGTCACGCTCGAAGAGGGTGCGGCGGCGGGCGGCGCCGGCGAAGGCGTGCTCGACGTGCTCGCGTCCCTGGGCGCTACGGTTCCCGCGCTCGTCGTGGGCCTGCCCGACGAATTCGTTATGCAGGGCAAGCCCGACCAGGTGCGCGCCCGCCTGGGGCTCGACGCCGCCGGCGTGCTCGCCCGCGTCAAAGACAAGCTCGCCTCCCTCTAAGGCGGCGTGACAACGGGGGCTGGTGATGTTTTCACAGGTTGGCTGTGACAACATCACCAGCCCCCGTTGTCACGATTGGCCACGTGTTTCGCGTTTGTGAACAAGCCGATTCGCTTCCGTTAACACTTGCGCGCAGTTCCGTTAACTCCCCGCACCGTCGCGATTTCGCCCGCTCTGCAGCGTGACAATTCTCTTTGTACGAGAAAACGGCCCGCTGGATGTCCCGGCAGGGCCACGAGATGCAAGGAGGAAACATCATGATCGATACGGGATCAACTGCATTCATGTTGGTATGCACGATGCTCGTGCTGCTCATGACACCGGGGCTCGCGTTCTTCTACGGCGGCTTGTCCCGTCGCAAGAACGTGGTGAACACGATGATCATGTCGGTCGCGGTAATCGGTGTCGTCGCTGTCGCATGGGTCGTCTGCGGATGGTCGTTCGCATACGGCGGCGACGGATCGATTCCGTTCTTCGGAGGGTTCGACCAGATCGGGCTTATCGGCAACGTCCAGGACATGCTCGATGAGGCGGCCGACACTCCCGACGCCTTCGCGGTGCTCACCGGCGCCGGCACGATCGACGCAAGCGCCGATGCGGCCACGTACCCGTCTATCATCAACGTCGTGTTCCAGATGGCCTTCGCTATGATCACGACGGCCATCATCACGGGCGCCGTAGCCGGCCGTATGAAGTTCGGCGCGGTTATCGCCTTCTGCGCAGCCTGGGTCGTCCTCGTATACGCTCCCTTGGCCCACATGGTCTGGGGCGGCGACGGCAGCCTTATCGGCGACATGATCGGCGCGCTCGACTTCGCCGGCGGCGACGTCGTGCACATCTCCTCGGGCCTCACCGGCCTCATCCTGTGCATCCTGCTCGGTAAGCGCAAGGGCTTCGGCGTCATGCGCAACCGTCCGCACAACGTGCCCTTCGTCCTTCTGGGCGCCACGCTTTTGTGGTTCGGCTGGTTCGGCTTCAACGCCGGGTCCGAATTCGCGGCTGACGGCACGGCGGGCCTTGCCCTGGTGAACACCGTCGTTGCGAGCGGCGCCGCCTGCCTGTCCTGGCTGGTCGTCGAAAAGCTCGCGACCAAGCATTGCACCCTTACCGGCGGCGCCACCGGCCTCGTCGCCGGCCTGGTCGTCATCACCCCGGCCGCCGGCTTCGTCGAGCCCTGGGCCGCGATTGTGATGGGCTTCATCGTCTCCCCGGTCTGCTACCTGGCGATTTCCAAAGCCAAGGCGAAGTTCGGTTACGACGACGCCCTCGACGCCTTCGGCTGCCACTGCGTAGGCGGCATCACGGGCGGCATTCTCACCGGCCTGTTCTGCGTGCCCGACCTGTCCTGGACCGATTACGGCGGCCTGTTCTACACCGGCGATGCGAGCCTGCTCGGCAGCCAGATCCTCGGCATCCTCGTGACAATCGCCTTCGTCGCTGTCGGCAGCCTCATCATCGGCCTCATCGTGAAAGCGGCCTTCGGCGGCCTGCGCGTGAGCGAGGAAGACGAAGCGCTCGGCCTTGACGTCACGGTCCATGGCGAATCGGCCTACCCGGCCTTCATGGGCCTCGACTAGGATCGAGAAGAGGAAAGGAGTTCACGCATGAAAAGGATTACCGCCATCGTTCGTCCCGAAAAGATGGAAAAGCTCAAGGATGCCCTGTTCGCCGTTGACGTGAGCGGCATGACCATCAGTCAGGTGCAGGGCTGCGGCAATCAGCACGGGTGGAGCGAATACGTTCGCGGCACCGAAGTTCTGCTCAACATGGTCCCCAAGGTCAAGTTCGAGCTCATCGTGTCCGACGACGAAGTCGACAAGGTGCTCGACGTCGTGTGCGAAACCGCCCGCACCGGCAAGGTGGGCGACGGCAAGATCTTCGTCTCGAGCGTCGAAGAGGTGGTGCGCATCCGCACCGGCGAGCGTGGGGAAGCGGCTGTCTAACGCCCGTTTCGCACAGATGCCCGCGGAATGATCGAGCGGCATGTTTCGGGTTCGTTAAGGCCCGGGGCATGCCGTTTTGCCGTTTGGTGCGCTTTCTCTTACAATCGAGTGTCATTGCAGGCAGTTCAACGAACGGGATGGCATGTTTACCACAGCGCAAATCATCTCAATCCTCGTGTTCGTCGGCGTCATGGTGCTCGTGGCCTCCGAAAAGGTCCACCGATGCATCGCGGCTCTGGCGGGCGCCCTCATTCTCATCGTCACCGGCGTCATCTCCTTCGACACCGGCATCAGCCACATCGACTTCAACACGATCGGCGTCCTGCTCGGCATGATGCTGTTCGTGTCGGTGGTCAAGGAATCGGGTCTCTTCGAGTACGCGGCCATCGCGGCGGCCAAGAAGGCCGACGGCGACCCCTGGCGGATCATGGTGGCCTTCATCCTGATCACGGCCGTCCTGTCCGCCTTCCTCGACAACGTCACCACGGTGCTGCTCGTCGGCCCCATGACGCTCGTGGTATGCAAGCTGCTCGAAATCAATCCGGTGCCCTACTTCGTCACCGAGATCATGGCGAGCAACATCGGCGGCACGGCCACGCTGATCGGCGACCCGCCCAACATCATGATCGGCTCGAAGGCGGGGCTCACCTTCTTCGACTTCATTGCCAACGACGCGCCCGCGGTGATCATCATCCTCGCCGTTGTGATCTTCGCCTTCAAGTTCATCTACGGGCGCAAGCTCGACTCGAGCGAAGAGGACCGCAAGAAGGTCATGGCGCTCGAGCCCAAAGACCACATCCGCGACCTGGCCCTGTTCAAGAAGAGCCTCGTCATGATCGCCGTGGTGGTGGCGGGCTTCATGCTCCACGGCCAGCTCGGCCTCGATTCGTCGGTCATCGCCCTGTCGGCCGCTTGCATCATGCTGCTCATCGGCAAGGCCGACCTCGAGCTTTCGGTCTTCAGCGTCGAATGGACCACGATCGGCTTCTTCTGCGGCCTGTTCATGGTCGTGGGCGCCTTGTCCGAAACGGGCGTGATCACCATGCTCGCCCAGTGGCTCATGTCGATCACCAACGACAATCCGCTTGCGCTCATGCTCGTGATCCTGTGGGCGAGCGCGCTCATCAGCGCCATCCTCGACAACATCCCCTTCGTGGCGACGATGATCCCCATCATCACCGCTATCGGTGCCACCGGCGTCGACGTGTCGAGTCTGTGGTGGGCCCTGTCGCTGGGCGCCTGCCTGGGCGGCAACGGCACGCTCATCGGCGCGAGCGCAAACGTCGTGCTCTCCTCGATTTCCACCAAGGAAGGCTATCCGATCACCTTCATGGACTTCACGAAAGAGGGCATGCCGATCATGCTGCTCACCGTTGCGGTGGCCACCGTCTACTGCGTCCTGCGCTACGGCCTGGCCCTGATGTAGGGTGCGCGCCAAGCGAAAGAATATCGCCCTCTAGCTGCAGAAACGTCGCAGCCGTACCCAACGTGAAGGGCTTGTGCGCAAGGTCCCGCGCTCGCCGATTTTGGCGGGAGCGGGGCCTTTTGCTGTGGTACACTTGGCAAGCTTGCAAAAAGAGGCAAGCACGTATTGTTGGCCCCCGAGACATGTTTGGCTTGCCGCTTGTGCAAGCGGCACCGTGAACATGGCATATGTACACGCAATCATGACGAAGGGTCCCTCTATTTTTTGAAAGGGGTCCATTTTGACCGAAATCAAAAATCCGTCCGTCATCGACTTCGAAGACATCTCCGACGAGCAGATGAACCAGATGATCGATGGCACGCTGACCGAGTTCGACGAAGGCGATCTGGTCGACGGCACGGTAGTGAAGATCGAGCACGACGAAGTGCTGGTCGACATCGGCTTCAAGAGCGAGGGCGTCATCCCCGTTCGCGAGCTGTCCATCCGCAAGGATGCCGATCCTTCTGAGATCGTGAACCTGGGCGACAAGATCGAAGCCCTCGTTCTGCAGAAGGAAGACAAGGACGGTCGTCTGATTCTTTCCAAGAAGCGCGCCGAGTACGAGCGTGCCTGGATTTCCGTGGAAGAGAAGTTCAAGGCCGGCGAAACCGTCACCGGCGAGGTCATCGAAGTCGTCAAGGGCGGCCTCATCCTCGACATCGGCCTGCGCGGCTTCCTGCCTGCCTCGCTCGTCGACCTGCGCCGCGTCAAGGATCTCGACGCCTACCTGGGCACCGAACTCGAAGCCCGCGTCATCGAGATGGACCGCAACCGCAACAACGTGGTGCTGTCCCGTCGCGTCCTCCTCGAAGAGGGCCGCAAGAACGAGCGTGCGGAAATCCTTTCCCGCCTGTCGAAGGGCATGCGCCTGAAGGGCACCGTGTCCTCGATCGTCGACTTCGGCGCCTTCGTCGACCTCGGCGGCATCGACGGTCTGGTGCACATCTCCGAGCTGTCCTGGTCCCACGTCAACCATCCTTCCGAGGTCGTCAAGGTCGGCCAGGAAGTCGAGGTTCAGGTGCTCGACGTCGACCTGCAGCGCGAGCGCATCTCGCTCGGCCTCAAGCAGACCACGCCCGACCCCTGGATCAAGCTCGTCGAGAACTACCCGGTGGGCTCCATCCAGGACGGCAAGGTCACCAAGACCGTTCCGTTCGGTGCGTTCGTCGAGCTCGGCCCCAACGTCGAAGGCCTCGTGCACATCTCCGAAATGGCCAACAAGCACATCGACACCCCGACTCAGGTCGTGCATGCCGGTGACGAAGTGAAGGTCAAGGTCATGGACGTCAATACCGAGCGTCGTCGCATCAGCCTGTCCATGAAGGCTGCCGCCGACGAGCTGGGCATCGAGATCGCCGTCGCCGACCCGACGCCGGAAGAGCTCGCCGCCAAGGAAGCTCGCCAGGCCAAGCGCGCCGCCGAGCGTGCCGCCCGCGAAGCCGAATAGCTCGCGCGCATACCGTGCTCTGAAAGGGCGCTCTCCTTCGGGAGGGCGCCCTTTTTCGCGGTGGGGGGAGGACCCTGTGTCAAGGGCCGGTTCTCTTGTCGCACAGCAGGGCGACCGTCCTTTTGCGCATCGGCGCGTGCGCCGCAAGCACCGCTGACGCTCTAGCGTTTCTGTTCATTGACCCTCTGTCAATTGTGAAGATAGTATGCAGCTATCGTCGAATTGTTCTTGAGATGCGAAAGGAGTTGGCTCGATGGCGGGCAAGGACCCAGGCAATGTGCTATCGGAGCAGAGCGCCGAGCGACGGGCTGAAATCGTCGAGGCGGCGCGCGAGCTCTACGACACCCAGGGCCTTGCCAGCACCACCGTCAAGGACATCACCGAAAAGGTCGGCGTATCGCGCAGTCTGCTCTACCACTACTTTGCCAGCAAAGAAGATGTGACCCAGGCCGTGCTCGATTCCTACGTCGAAGACTTCGTCGAGATGGTGCGGCTCTGGAACGAGTCGCGTGTCCGCGGCGACGTCAGGGGAGCGCTCGTTTCCTGCGTGAAGATGCTCCGGCGGGGCGTGTTCGATTCCGAGCCGTTCCGCTGGAGCGTGGCCAACAGCGAAAACGCGGGCCTCTACCAGAAGTTCATCTCGCTCACCGCCTCGCGGCTGGCTCGGTTCCTAACCGACACCACGGCCGTCGAGTACGCCCGTTACCACTACCAGCGGATCGATCACGTCTACGAGACGTTCTATCTGCTCGTGGTGGGGCTGGTGAGCTACGTCCGGCAGAATCCGGACGCCCCCGACGAGCTTCTGGAAGACCTCATCGCTCAGGCGCTTCGGCTCGACCTTGACGGTTCCGCCCGCAGGGACCCTGCGAGCGACCTGACGCCCGAAGAAGAGTGCCGCTAGGAGAGAAGGAAGCGGCCGCGCGACGCGGGCGCTCGTGCGTCCTCTGTTTTCATTCCGATCGACCTGCTAAGGAGACCCCGTGAGGGCGGGGCCTTGGGTCGTCGCGTCTTTAGGGCGATTCGAACGGTATATGCCAGTAGGAACGACGAGGAGGTCGGACCATGCTATTCCAAGTGTACGGAGACAACGCGCTGTTCCAGTGGGTAGGCTGGGTGATGGTGTTCATCGGGCTCATCCTGCTCAACGAGTTCGCTCGTCGATCGAAAACGGGCGGCATCATCATGTTCGTCGTGCTGCCCATCTTCATGACGATCTACTGTATCGCGGTGACGCTCGCCGCCAACGCAGGGCTTTCCTGGGGCGTCAACAATCCCACCGTGCTCTTCCAAAACGGATGGTTCCATTACGCCAAGGTCTACGCGGCGCTCGCAGGCTGCATCGGCTTCATGATCATCAAGTACCACTGGGGCAAGCTCGGCAAGTCCGAAATGTTCAAATGCTTCCCCTTCATCATCGTGGCCATCAACATCATGATCGCCAACGTGAGCGATTTCGAATCCTTCATCCACTACCTTCAGTTCACGGCCGGCGTGATTCAGGACCCCTCGGTGCCCGGATCGGCAGGCGCCTTCGTGCAGAACGGCTCGGTCGTGTGGGTCACGAGCGAGCACGCCACGCAGATTGCCGGCTACAACAACCTCTTCAACGGCATTGCCGGCCTCATCAACATCTTCTGCATGACCGGCTGGTGGGCCATCTACACCTCTAAGAAGAAGGACGACATGGTCTGGGCCGACATGACCTGGGTCTTCATCCTGGCCTACGACATCTGGAACTTCTGCTACACCTATAACTGCCTGCCCAACCACTCATGGTACTGCGGTCTGGCCCTGCTGCTGGCTCCCACGGTGGCAAACGCCTTCTGGAACAAGGGCGGCTGGATCCAGAACCGTGCGAACACGCTGGCCATTTGGTGCATGTTCGCCCAGGTCTTCCCGCAGTTCCAGGACAGCTTCCCCCAGATGGGCTTCGATTCGGTGTTCGCGGTGAACTCCACCCTCAACTACACGGCCAACCTCACCGTGTCGCTCATCGCCCTTGCGGTGAACGTCTTCGCGATCGCCTACATCGCCTACCGCGCCAAGAAGCTCGGCGTGAACCCCTACAAGCACGAGGTCTTCGTCGGCACGCGCGACTACGAACAGGCCCGCGCCCGCATCGACGAGGCCGAGTTGGCCGCCTAAGCGCCCACGAGCGTATAACGTGTAGCTGGAATTCCCGGCGCACAAAAGGGAACGGGCCCGCATAGTGCGGGCCCGTTCCAGGCTAGAGGGAAGGGAGATGTTCGGTTAACCGAATCGCCCGGACACGTAGTCTTTCGTGCGCGTATCCTGGGGGTCTTCGAAGATCTGCATCGTGGGCCCGGCCTCGACCATCTCGCCCATCAGGAAGAAGGCGGTCTTCTGGGCGACGCGGGTGGCCTGCAGCATGTTGTGGGTCACCAAGACGATCGTGTAGCGGTCCTTGAGCGCGCCCACGAGCTCTTCGACCTTGTTGGTCGAAATGGGGTCGAGGGCGCTCGTGGCCTCGTCCATGAGCAGGACGTCGGGGGCGATGGCCAGGGCGCGGGCGATGCAGAGGCGCTGGGCCTGGCCGCCTGAAAGCCCCAGGCCGTTGGCGTCGAGGCGGTCTTTCAGCTCGTCCCACACGGCGGCGTCGCGCAGGCTCTGCTCGACGATATCGTCGAGGTCGGCGCGCTTGGTGATGCCGTGGGCGCGCGGCCCGTAGGCCACGTTGTCGTAGACGCTCATGGGAAAGGGGTTGGGGTGCTGAAAGACCATGCCCACGCGGCAGCGCAGAAGGGCAGGGTCGAGGTCCCGGTAGACGTCGATGCCGTCGAGCGTGAACTCGCCTTCCACCCGGCAGCCCTCGATGAGGTCGTTCATGCGGTTCAGGCAGCGCAAGAAGGTCGACTTGCCGCAACCCGACGGCCCGATGAGGGCGGTGACCTCGTGTTCGGGGATGTCGAGGTTGACGTGCTTCAGGGCGTGGAACTCGCCGTAGTAGAGGTTCACGTTGCGCGTGCGCATCTTGGCGGGCGCGTTGGACGGCACGGGCGCCGCGTAGTGCGAAATCGCGTCCGCCTCTTCGAGCACGCTGGCGCGGTCGATCAGCGACACGTCGTTGGGGCGAGTCGCCGCCGGCGTCGCGGCAGCGCCGGGCGCCGTGGTCGGCTTGTTTGCTTCCGTGGATTGCTGTTGCATGGAATGCTCCCTCGTATTGAATGGCGACCAGACGGGGCGGCTTAGCCGAACTGCCCGGAAATGTAGGCCTGCAGGCGCTCGTCTTCGGGCGCGGTGAAGATTCGCTCGGTGGGGCCCGTTTCGACCATCTCGCCCAGGTAGAAGAAGGACGTGGTGTCGGACACGCGGGCGGCCTGCTGCATGTTGTGGGTCACGATGATCACGCAGATCCCCGTGTCGGCGATGCGGCGCGCCGTGTCTTCGATGGCGCGCGTGGCGATGGGATCGAGCGCCGAGCAGGGCTCGTCCATGAGCAGGACGTCGGGGTGCAGGGCCAAGGTGCGGGCGATGCAGAGGCGCTGCTGCTGGCCGCCGGAAAGGGCCCAGGCCGATTTCTTCAGGTCGTCTTTCACTTCGTCCCACAGCACCGCGGCGCGCAGGGCCTCTTCCACCTGGTCGTCGAGGTTGGTGGAATTGGCGGCCATGCCGTGGCGGGTGAGGGCGAGCGCAACGTTGTCGTAGATCGACTTGCGGAAGGGGTTGGGCTGCTGGAAGACCATGCCGATCGACGTGCGCACGTCGAAGAGGTTGATCTTCTCGTTGACGATGTCGACCCCGTGGTAGTCGATCGAGCCCACGATGCGGCAGTGGGGGATTTCGAGGTTCATAAGGTTCAGGCAGCGCAGGAACGTCGATTTGCCGCAGCCCGACGGCCCGATGAGGGCGGCCACTTCGCCTTTGTGGAAGGTCAGGCTCACGTCGCGCAGGGCCTGCTGGTCGGTGTTGTAGAAGACGCCGGTGCCATTCGAGCGAATCGCGACTTCCTTCGAAACGGCGCGCGCGGCGGCAACCTGCGTGTGGCTCGACACGGGCGCGGAGGGCGCGTCGGGGGCGTTCACTTTAGTCTGTTCCATAAACGTTCGTCAGCTCTCTCTATTCGGCCGTGAGTTTCTTCGAAAGACGGCGGCCGGCGAATCGGGCGATCAGGTTAAAGGCGAGGATGCAGATCACGAGCACGGCGGCGGTGCCGTCGGACACGGCTGTGAGGTCGGGGACCACGCCTTCGGAGTTTATCTTCCAGATGTGCACGGCAAGCGTTTCGGCCGGGCGCCAGATGTTCCAGGGGCAGGCGGGATTGGTCAAATCGAAGCTCGTGAAGTCGAGCGCCGGGGCCGACTGGCCGGCCGTGTAGATCAGGGCTGCGGCCTCGCCGAACACGCGGCCGGCCGACAGGATCACGCCGGTGATGATCGCGGGCATGGCGCAGGGGAGCAGGATGTGCACCGTGGTCTCCCAGCGGGTCATGCCGAGCGCCAGGCCCGCGTCGCGCTGGTCGGTGGGCACCGCTTCGAGGGCCTGCTGGATCACGCGCAGCAGGATGGGAATGTTGAACATCGTGAGGGCGAGCGCGCCCGAGATGATCGAGAAGCCCCAGCTCATCTGCAGCACGAAGAGCAGGAAACCGAAGAGGCCCACGACGATCGAAGGCAGGGAGGAGAGCACTTCGATGGCCGTCTTCACCGCGCGGGTGACCCAGTTGTCGGGGGCGTATTCCACCAGGAAGATGGCGGCGCCCAGCGACAAGGGGATCGAAATCACGAGCGTGAGCACGAGCAGGTAGAAGGAGTTGAAGAGCTCGGGACCGATGCCGCCGCCCTCTTTGAACTGCTGGGGCGGGCTCGTGAGGAAGGCGGGGTCGAAGGCCTTCGAGGCGCCGGCCGAAATGATGTAGACCAGGATGGCCGCGAGCAACACGCAGATGGCGCCGGCGATCGCCGTGAGGATGACCGTGGCCGCTTTGCTCTGACGTCGCGCCTTTTCGACGTGGGCGACGACGGCGTCGGGGTCGATAAGACGCGGGGCGGGTTGGGGCGTTGCGGTGTTAGCCATTGATCTTTGCTCCCTTGCGGCCGATCAGGTGGACGATGAGGATGAACGCCAGGGACATGGCGAGCAGCACGAGGGCCAGCGACCAGAGCACGTCGTTGTACATGGTGCCCATGGCCTCGTTGCCCATGCCCATCGTGAGCACCGAGGTGAGGGTGGCGGCGGGCGTTACGAGCGAGGTGGGGATCACGGCCGCGTTGCCGATGACCATCTGCACGGCGAGCGCCTCGCCGAAGGCGCGGGTCATGCCCAGGATGAGGGCGGTCATGATGCCGGGAAGGGCGCTGCGCAGGACCACTTTCCAGATGGTCTGCCAGCGCGAGCAGCCGAGGCCTAAGGAGCCTTCGCGGTAGGACTTGGGCACGGCCGCGATCGCGTCGATGGAAAGCGAGGTGACCGTGGGCAGCACCATGACGGCGAGCACGATCGAGCCGGCGAGTAGGCCGTAGCCGGTGCCGCCTGCTATGCCGCGGATGAAGGGCACGATGATCGAAAGGCCCAGCAGGCCGAAGACGACCGAGGGGATGCCCACCAGAAGCTCGATGACCGGCTGCAGGACCTTGCGCCCGAACGTGGGCTGGATCTCGACCACGAAGATCGCGGCGCCGATCGCGAAGGGAAAGACGAACAGGGTCGACATGATCGTCACGCCGAAGGAACCGATGATCATGGGCAGCGCGCCCACAAGGGGCGCGCCGGCGTCGTCGGTGGAGTGGGGGTTCCAGGTGGTGCCCCCGAAGAACGAGGCCAAAGAGATGCCGTCCGTGGTGAAGGTCGCCAAGCCGTGCTGGGCTACCATGAAGATCAGCGTCACAACGAGCAGGGTGGCAAGACCCGCGCACGCCCCGCTGATTCCACCGCCCAAAAGCTCGACGCGCTTCTTGGGCATCATGCGCTTCGCGCGCGCTCGCGCCGCTTGGGGCGCTTGCGGCGCCGGTTGGGGGGCCGGCGCCGCCGGCTGTACTGCTTCGGCCATCGTTCTCCTTCAGATACCAGGGGTTTGCGCTATTTGTTGCTCACGTTGCCGTCTTTGTCGCGGGCGACCTTCATGCCGGTCACGGGGATGTAGCCGGTCTGCTCGACCAGGCTGCCCTGAACGTCGTCGCCCATCATGTAGTCGATGAAGGCCTGGGTGGTCTCGTCGGGGCTGGCGGCGGTGTACATGTGCTCGTAGGCCCAGATCTTCCAGTCGTTGGTTTCGACGTTGGCTTCCTTCGGTTCGGCGTTGTCGACCGAAAGGGCGACCATGTTGTCGTCGAAGTAGGAGAAGGCCAGGTAGGAAATGGTGCCCGGGGTCTCCTTGACCATCTTGGCGACGGTGCCCGAAGAATCCTGCTCCTGCGGCTTGAAGGTTTCGGGAACGTCGACGCCCTTCAGGACGGCGTCTTCGAAGGTGGCGCGGGTGCCGGAGCCTGAAGCGCGGTTGAGGACGACGATGGCCTGGTCGGCGCCACCCACTTCGCTCCAGTTGGTGATCTTGCCGGTGAAGATGCCCTGCAGCTGCTCCATGCTCAGGTTGGTCACGCCGCAGTCCTTGTGGGCGACCGGGCCCATGCCCACGACGCACACCTGGTTATCCTTGATCTTGGCCAGGTCGCTCGCGTCGGAGAGCTTGCTTTCGGCGAAGACGTCGGAGTCGCCGATCTGCACGGCGCCCTGGGCGATCTGCGTGATGCCCTGGCCCGAGCCGCCGCCCTGGACGGTGATCTGCACGCCCGGGTTCTGCTGCATGAACTGTTCGGCCGCAGCTTCGACGAGGGGCTGCAGGGCGGTCGATCCCACGGCGGTGATGCTGCCGGAGAGCGTCTTCGAGCTGGCGATCGACGAGGTGGACGAGCTCGAGCTCGAGGAG